>SAMEA104315421__coassemble_446_pt1 | contig 267654 bp, 266 predicted proteins | sample SAMEA104315421__metabat2_high_PE_028 | metagenome-assembled genome bin SAMEA104315421 (sample SAMEA104315421) | gut metagenome | biome: Monkey gut; feature: monkey-associated habitat; material: faeces | place: China | collected 2013
TCTCCAATTTTTCAAAATTATCGTGAGGATACAATTGTCGCATTTTTTAAAGAAGAAGAAAAAATTTTAAAACAAAAATATCCTAATATAAAATTTGTTGTGATGACTTTCCCAGATTCTACGAATAAAGTGGAATCTTTAAAGCAAAAAATCGAAAATGAAGGTATTTGTGTTGTTGATGGGTTTGAAATTTTTGAAAAAGAAACACATACTGAATTTTCACACCAAGACGAGTATTTTTTAGATAACGGACACCCGAATGAAAAAATGTTTTCGCTTTTTGTTCCTGAATTAGCTAAGCAGTTGAATTTATAAGTTTTTTTCAAAATGCAAAAATATAAAACGAGAAGTCTCACTGAGGCTTCTCGTTTTGTTTTAATGTTTAATTAAATTATCGTTTGAAGTTAATCAAAATAAATGCTGCAATGATAGGAAGTGCACAAATAAGGATTACATGCAACGGTAATGTAACGATTTTATATCCTGTAATTAATGATGTAACAACAAAAACGAGTGCAACGTTTGCTGTTAATTTGTTCAATCCTGATTCTGCACTTTTTTGTGAAGAAAAGATATTTGCCATACCTCCCATAGCACCTAATCCATCGCCTTTTGGTGAGTGGATTAAAACCAAAATTATGAGCAATACCGCAGCAATTATTTGTAATATCCAAATTAATGTAAGCATTTTAAACTCCGTAAATTGTATTTATGTAATAATTTTATCATAAAGAAAAATTTTTTGTTTCACCTTTTCTTCATCAATATTTTTCAAAAGCACTCTTTTAAGTCTCGATTTGTCTCCTGAAATCAACTCTACGCTTGACTTTGAGAGGTTAAAAGTATCTGATAAAAACGCTAAAAGTTTTTTGTTTGCTTTGTTTTCGTTTGGTGGGGCGGAAACTTTGATTTTTATATATTCGTCACAATAGCCAGCAAAATCATCTTTTGACGAGTTTGGAGTCAATCTAATCGACAAAATGACACCGTTTTCTGATTTTTTTATGCAATTTAATGAATTTTCCGCCATAAATTTCTCTTTTTTATTAAATTATAAAACAAAATAATATTTTTTATAAAGAGTGGAAAAATCGGCGGAAATATTATACAATACGTTTGAGGATTTTAAAATGAACGAACAAACAATAATTGCAAAGATACACGAAGCCTTAGTTGAACAGGGTCGCCCGCAGGAAGAAATTGATGAAATACATAAAGCCTATGAATTTGCGAAAAAACTTCATGAGGGGCAATACCGTGTAAGCGAAGAGCCGTACATCATTCACCCTTGCGAAGTCGCAAGAATTTTGACCGATTTGCGAGTGGATAAACATTTGATTATGGCTGCATTTTTGCACGATGTTATTGAAGATACGGACACAACTCCAGAACAAATCGAAGAACTTTTCGGCGAAGATGTCAAAAATCTTGTCGAAGGCGTTACAAAATTGAACAAATATCAGTTCAAATCGAGAGAGGAACGTCAGGCGGAAAGTTTCAGAAAAATGTTTGTTGCAATGGCAAAAGATGTTCGTGTAATTTTCCTCAAACTTGCTGATAGATTGCATAATATGCGGACTTTGAACTATATGGCACCCGCTAAGCAACAACGTATTGCACAAGAAACTTTGGACATTTTTGCACCACTTGCAGGTAGACTTGGTATCGGAAAAATTAAGTCCGAACTCGAAGATTTGTCGCTGAGATATTTGCAACCTGATAAATATTTCGAAATCGCTCAACTTGTTGCACAAAAGAAAACAGAGCGTGAACAAACTGTAAATATGCTTATAGAGACCATTGCGGCTAATTTGAAACAAAATAAAATCGAAGCAGAAATCACCGGTCGAGCAAAACACTATTATAGTATTTATAAAAAAATGAAACGGCAGAACATCGCATTTCACGACCTTTATGACGTTACGGCAGTTCGTATTATTGTTAATACGGTTCGTGAATGTTACGAAGTTTTGGGACTTATTCACTCCCACTTTAAGCCAATCCCCGGACGTTTTAAAGATTATATCGCAATGCCGAAAGGCAATGGTTATAAGTCTTTGCACACTTCGGTTTTAGGCCCTCGTCAAAAACCTCTTGAAGTTCAAATTCGAACAAAAGAAATGCACCATATCGCTGAATACGGGGTTGCGGCACACTGGAGATATAAGGAATCAGGTTCGGTTAAGGCTGATTCTACAACAGATTTGCAATATACTTTTATGCGTAAAATGCTTGAACTTGAACAAGAAAGTTCGGGTGCTGAGGACTTTGTTGAACACGTCAAGATGGATTTGTTCACAAATCAAGTTTTTGTTTTCACTCCGAAAGGAGACGTTTTTGACTTGCCGCTCGGTGCTACGCCTATTGATTTTGCGTTCAGAATTCACACGGACGTTGGCTACAAAACGACAGGCTGCTTGATTAACGGACGTATCGGTCAACTTGATACAAAACTCAAAAACGGTGATATCGTTGAGATTACGACTTCTAAAAAGTCCGAACCTAAAATGCACTGGTTGAATTTTGTCGTCACAAGACAGGCTCAATCGAAAATTCGTCAATGGTTCAGAAAACACAAACGAGACGAATATATTGCACTTGGTAAAAGCCTTATGGAAGCAGAACTTACAAAGGCTGTTTTTGATGAAGTTGTCAAGAGTGGCGAACTTTTGAATATCGCAAAAACAATGAATTTGACCTCAGTTGACGATTTGCTCGCACTTTTAGGTAATGGCGAAATTTCCGCTATTAAGGTCATGAATAGGCTTAAAGTCGATGTTCAAAAGAACGACGACCTCTCGCAGTTTATGTCTCATAGCAAAATCCACTCTTGCAAACAGGAAATCATCGGACTTGAAGATTTGATGTACCAACTTGCAAAATGTTGCTTGCCTCTCCCCGGTGAACCAATTGTCGGCGTTGTTACCCGTGGCAAGGGCATTTCTGTCCATAGACAAGATTGCAAATCACTCGAAACGGTTCAGCCCGAAAGACTTTTGGAAATTTCTTGGAATCCCGATGTCGTTAATAACGGCAAAAAGACCTACATTTCTGCTATCAGAATTGATGTCGACGACAAAATCGGCATGCTTAAAGATATCTTGATGAAAATTACCGATTGCGATACGAACATCAACTACGCAAACGTTAAATCTAATACAAGCAAAAAATTGGGAATCATTGAACTTGGACTTGAGGTAAGTTCTGTCGAAAAACTCAACTATGTCATCAATCAACTTATGGCAATGGATTCTGTTAAGAGTGTCAAAAGAGTCCCTATGAATTCCAACACAAGACTTTACGTCCCATCTGGGTCAAAGAAAAAATCTAAAAAATAATTTTCTTAATTATCTCAAAATGACCTCTTTGTTAACGCAGAGAGGCTTTTTTGTTGTGGTGACTGTTTGAATTATTAAGTTTTGTAACGTAAGATATATATAAAAAAGACAATTTTGGGGTTGAAAAAACGTTTATAAAAAAGTAAAGAGATAGATAATTAAAGGAGATATATAAATGGCTCGTGTTTTGATTTCAATGCCGGAAGAATTTTTGAATAAGATTGATGGTGTTGCAGAAGGCGAAAATCGTTCGAGAAGTGAACTTATCAGAGAAGCACTCAGAACGTATATTAATAAACAACGAGTTCGTGAAAACGCATTGGCTCAAAGAAACGCAGAAATTCTCGAAGAACTTTTGGGCTAATAGAAATATCTTTAAACGGCATACAATCCTCTGTGGTGGGGGCTGTATGCCTTTATTAAGTTTTGTAAATTGACTTTTAATTAAAAAGTCAATTTTGGCTGTAAAAAATACTTTATAAAAGTACGAGAGAGATAAACAAAGGACAACGAGATGGCAGCAGAATTAACAGCAGGTATGTTCGCAGGTGTTCAAATCACAGGCAACGATCCGAGAATGCGTTTCAGAAATTCTCAAGATCCTATCTACGTTGCATACGAATTTGTTGATAGCCAACCGCTTTCAAAATTGGCACAATCTTTTGTAAAAGATCAAATCAACGGAGTTATTAAGTTTATCTCAAAAATTGGTAAATAAACCGAATAAACAAGATTTTAAATTAACTCTCACTCTCAAAATTTTTTAAAACTCTCAAATTAAACTCTCACAACTCTCACACTCTCAAAAAAATTCTCAGCCCTCATTCAGAGGGCTTTTTTTTGCCATTTGGGCAAGGTTTTTGTCATTCTGAGCCTTTAGGCGAAGAATCTTGGGAACGATTGTGAAAATAGATATTTCGCTTCGCTCAATATGACGAAAAAAGAGTAGGGTCGACTTTAGCCGACCAAGACAATTCTTCACTCCCTGTCATTCTGAGGTTTTGTAAAAACCGAAGTATCTGTTTCACGCATTTATCGTCATTTTATTATTTTATTAATTGGAAAAAATAAATCTGATAAATTTTCAAAGAAATTTTTTGATGTGTTATAATTTTGTCGCAAAGTATTTGGCGGAAGTATGAAAACGAATGATGATATTGTTATAAAACAAAGAGCGGCGGGGATTTCAGTCGTTTCTAATACTGTTTTGATTGTTTTAAAATTAATAACAGGAGTTGTTACAGGGTCGTTTTCGGTTATTTCTGAGGCAATTCATTCGACGAGTGACCTTTTGGCATCTTTTATTGCCTTTGTTGCGGTTAAAAAAGCCTCAAAGCCTGCTGATAAAGACCATGCGTTCGGGCATGGAAAGTACGAAGATTTTTCGGGATTAATCGAAGGTTTGCTGATAATTTTGGCTTCTGTGTATATTTTGTGGGAAGCGTCAATGAAGGTTATCAGCGGAAAGTACGAATCAGTTGATGTTGACATTGCGATTTATGTGATGTTATTTTCAGTTTTTGCGAATATTTTTGTTAGTGCATATTTGTTCAAGTGTGCCAAAAAGACTGGCTCGATTGCGTTGTATGCAGATGCAGAGCATTTGAGGACTGACGTTTATACTGCAGTTGGGGTAATGGCTGGTTTGGCGTTGATTAAGATTACGAATATTCACATTATCGACCCGTTGATTGCGATTTTTGTTGCGGTTTTGATTTGGGAAGCAGGATTTAAAATTTGCAAAAAAACAGTTGCGGATTTGCTTGATGCAAGTCTTTCTGCTGATGAAGAGACTGAAATTTTGAATACAATTAATACTGTTAAAAACGCAAAAATGTTTAAACTTTGTGAACTCAAAACGAGACGTTCTGGTGTCCGCAAGCAAATTGAACTCAAAATTTGTGTAAACGGCGATATGACTGTAAAAGAAAGCCATGAGTTCTGCAACGAAGTTGAGAAGGCCCTTTCTGACAAAATTGGCAATACCGATACTATCATTCACATTGAGCCACTTTGTGAGGTTTGTGAAAAAGATAATGTGGCGAAAATTTGATATGAAAGAAAAGTTCCAGCCTGTTATTTTCAATATTTTAATTATTTTTCTGTTGTTTCTTGGTGTTGAAATTTTTTCGTATTGTAAATTGAATTTTCTTTCTGATGAATCATTTAGTCAGAAAATACATAATTGTTTAACCAACTTTGAGCAAACTTATTGTTTCAAGGGTTATCATTACGATGATAATTTTCGCCAACCGATAATAAATAACGATGCACAAAACGGTATTATTTTGATGGGTTGTTCGTTTGCAAATGGATATTCTTTGCCTGAAAATAAAAATTTTGAAAGTTTTTTGAATAAAAGTTTGATTAAAAAGAACTATAATATTTACAATGTAAGTGTTCCCGGTGGCTGTCAGAAAGAGGCTTTGTACCTTTTAAAATCAAACATTATTTCTAATTTTATAAAGAAATATCAACCGAATATCGGTAAATCAGAGTTTATATATACTTATATTTATCAACAAAAAAATAGATTGTTCTATAACGATAGACAGTTTGTGCCTTCGTATAAAGAAGTTGATAGTTCGACTGGAGAGAAATTGGTTTTGCAAAGAAATACCATTTTTCAACAATGTCAGACTGTGAATTTCTTAAAACGTTGGTTTATATTGAAACATTTTTCAAATATAAATTACTGTCAAAATTATGGTAACAAGTTGGTTCTTCTGTATTTTGAGGAATTAAATTCCGAAATCAAAAAACAGTTTAAAAATTCTGAATTAGTTGTTTTTGTCTTTGACGGAGAGAAATCCGATTTCGCAATTTGGGAAAATTTGAGAAAAGAAGGAATCAATGTTATTTTTTTGAGTGAATTGACCGACAAAAAAATTTATGCCGCGCCTGAGTACACGATAGCCGATGGTTGGCATCCAAATGAAAAGGCTTGGGAATTGGTGTCACCGTTGATTGCAAAAAAATTGAATTTGTAACTAAAAATTATTGATTGTATAAAATACAATTATTATTTGTTTTTGTTATAATAAATTTGAGCATGAAAATGCAGGACACTAATATAAGGGGGATTTATGTTTGAATCTTTAGTAACCAACTACGGTATGGTTATATCAGGTGCAATCCTTTTGATTGCATACATTTTCATCGCAACCGAGAAAATTCAAAAATCAGTTGTTGCCCTTGTCGGTGCTTCTTTGACAATGTTGTTGGGATTGTTGCCGTTTCACGGACACCTCGACAGTGCAACCGGAGAGTACGTTAAAGGGATTTTCAATTACATTTCTTTTGATGTAATTTTCTTGTTAATCGGTATGATGATTATTGTTAACATTTCGAGTAAGAGCGGTATTTTCAAATGGCTTGCTTTGAGTGTTTTGAAAATGACAAAGGGACACCCGAAACTCGTTTTGTTTACAATGGCATTGATTACGGCTGTTTTATCAGCGTTCTTGGATAATGTTACGACAGTTGTTCTTATGTTGCCGATTACATTTGTTGTGGCGAAAGAATTAGGCGTTGATCCTATTCCGTTCTTGATTTCGGAAGTTTTCGCTTCAAATATCGGCGGTACAGCAACTTTGATTGGAGACCCTCCGAACATTATTATTGGTGCAAGAGCAGGTCTTTCATTTATGGATTTCTTGAATGAATTGACTTTGATTGTTTCTATTGTTTTCCTTGCGGTTATTTCCGTTATGACGTTTTTGTTCAGAAAAAATCTTAAGGCAACCCCTGAAAAAATGGCTGAAATTGCAAATCTTGACAACTCACACACAATCGAAGATAAGGGCTTGATGATTAGATCGTTAATCACGTTAATCCTTGTTATCACCGGATTTGTAACTCACGATATTACTCATATCGACGCTTACGTTTTCGCCGTTGCTGGTGCAAGTTTCTTGTTGCTTTTTGAAAAACCGAAAGAAATTTATCAAGATGTTGAATGGCTTACAATTTTCTTCTTTATCGGCTTGTTTATTATCATTGGCGGTTTTGAGGCAAATGGCGGTATTAACTTCTTGGCACACAAATTGATTGACTTGACACAAGGAAGTCTTGATGTCGCAACAATGCTTATCCTTTGGGGTTCAGGCATTTTGTCAGGTATTATTGATAACATTCCTTATACCGCAACAATGGCTCCATTGATTGACCAAGTTCAACACGCAATTCCTTATGCTGGTGAAGGTCATCACCCGCTTTGGTGGGCATTGTCGTTGGGTGCTTGCCTTGGTGGTAACTTGACCATCATCGGTGCAGCAGCAAACGTTCTTGTCAGTGAAACGGCTGCAACAAAAGGATATCCGATTTCATTTATGAGATTTTTGAAATACGGTATTTTGACAACAACAATTTCGCTCGTATTGAGTTCGGCATATTTGTACTTGAGATATTTGCACTAATCGCAAGTGTTTTGAAGTTATTTAATAAAAAGAGATGTCACTTTGGCATCTTTTTTTTTTGATATTTTTTGTTCTTGGCTAATCAGAATGAAAAATCGAGGTCATTGTCATTACGAGGAACGTAGTGAAGAACTAATCCAGAGCGAATTTATCTGAAGAATGGAGGGATTGCTTCGCTTCGTTCGCAATGACGGTGTAATCATTTGAAACTGTGGAGTTTAAACCAATAGTATTAACGTCATTCTGAGGGCGAAGCCTGAAGAATCTTGGAGAAATGTGTTAGATTAGATACTTCGGCTAAAGCCTCAGTTTGACCGCAAACACTAAATTTCAAAGAATTAAATGAAACTAAAAATTATTTCATTTGTTCCAACAGAGTCTCTCTTACGTCAGAAAGTGGACCACCGTCTGGTTGGACGAGTTTATTGCAATATTTTTTTACGAACACGAATGGGAATTTTGGAATCCAACTTGCTTTCATTAAGATAGAAACGGTGTCGAGACCTTGTGAGAGTAGCAATTCATCTATTGTTTCTTCGTAAGCAATAGAGAGGCTTGAAAATATTTTCAATGTATAATCTGCGGTGGTAACGACAGAGTAGCCTGCCCCAACTCCGGTATTTGCGAGCAATTCCGTTATACGGAAGGCTTCATCGTCGATTCTTTTGACGGCATCATCGGGGAGAGCGATTGCTTCTTCTGTTGAAATTTTTTCGATTTCAAACCAAGAGTTGTTGTATTTTATTTGCATTGTTGTTGGTGATGGCATGTAAATAAATTGGCATTTATTGTCCATAAGCATTTTGCCGTCGGCACTGTAAATACCGTATTTGAAGTTTTTTACGGTTAAAAATTTTCTGCCGAAAAGTGGTTCAATTTCGTGAAAAATTGGCGGAACGATTGCTTTTCCGTACTGGTCATAAATGCCGTAATCGCTTTCGTTGCCTAATTTTACCCAAGTGTCAAAGAGTCTTTCTGCGTGGGTATATTTTGGCTCAACGAGGATTTTCCCCGTGCAATCTATAAGTCCGAATTTATAATTTTTCTTTTGTATGAGCCAAGCATTTTTCCCGAGACGAATGACTTTTCGGTAGATTGGGTTGACGGTGATTTCGTCTTTTGAGTTTTTTAAGCCGAAAAATTTATTGTCAGTTGAAAAAACTTTCAACGTATCGGTGGTTTCGTTGCTTGCAGAAACGGTTTCCGTCAAAGTTTTTGTCTCTATAGGAGTGGTTGTTTGTTCCACAGCAAAGACGGAATTGCTTGTTAAAAATAATAAAGAAAATAAAATTAAAATTCGTTTCATACTCGTATATTATGCCAAAATGTGGTAAACTTTTCAAGTATCGTGGGATTAATTGACATGTCAAAAAAAGTTAAAATTTCGATAATAATTTCAAGTATTATTGTATTCTTCGTTGCGGCAATTTTGGCGTTATATTTGGTTGTTTTGCCTAAAGCAGTTGCAACGCCTGAGGTTTGGAAATATGTAAATAAAATTGTTAAAGAAAATTGTGGTGCGGAGTTGGTTGTTTCAAATCCGTGTTTGAAAACATCTTTGAAACCCGAAATCGCCTTTGATATCGACACTTTAACACTAGTCAAAGACGGCGAGACTCTTTTTAACGTTAAAAATATGCAATCTGGCATAAATTTTGCGAAAATTTTTGCAAAAGAAATTAAACTTCAAAAATTTGGCGTGGACGATTTGTATGTTGATGTAAATAAACTTCAGCATCTGAAAATCAAAGAAGGCGAACAGGTTGAGCAAAAACCTTGCCCGATAAAAATCGATTGGTTCGATTCGCTTTTGTATGTGAAAAAGTGCATTTTTATTTACGAATCGCCCCAAAAAGTTATGATGAAATTTTTGGCAGGCGATATTACGCTTGATATGTCGGGCGAACCGAGATATTTGCATTTCAAGTCTTTGCTTGATATGGAGCATAACAAAGACCGCTTACGCCTTGAATTTTGGGATAAAAATACGGTTTATATCCAAGACAAAAAACTTATTTTTGATAAGTTTAAATTTTCTGTCAATGAGTCTCAAATCGTTCTGGACGCTAAGTTTAATCAAGATGGAAAATACAAATTGGATTTGTTCTCAAACAAATTTTCTATCCAAAATGTTGATAAATTTATGCGTACGAATATGCTTGTCGCTAACGGTGCAGACGTTATGAATTGTTTTAAGGACTTGACAGGCGATTTTTCGTTTAATGTAAAAGTGTCTGACACTGCGTTTGGTGCGGTGGTCAAGGTCAATAAAATTGTCGGAAAACTTGTTCCTTTGGCGAATATTCCTTTGACAATTTCGAAAGGTACGATTATCGTTGACCCGCAAAATATTACCGTTAGTGGTTTTGACGGATTTTATGGTCATCAAGTCAAAAATAAAATTGGAATGTTTGGAAATGTTTTTGATTATTCAACGAAGGCTGATACAAACCTTTTCATCACTGGCGATGCGTATGATGAGTTGGCACAACATATTTCGAAACTTGCAGGCATTAGAATTGCGTTCTTGAATGTGTCGAAGATTGTTGTCCGTGTGGTTTGCGATGTTACTGGCAAGGTTAAGGTCACAGGCGGGGCAAAAGTTCCTGCTGGAAGCAATGTAACTTTTGAAGGGGCAAGCATAAGTCCTGCGAAGTTCGACCGTGCAATCGGTTTGGACTTAGAGGTTTTGAAGGACAAACTGACGATAAACCACATTAATTATTATATTTCTGAAAATATTGCACAAAATGTTGCACCGCAAAAGCCAATGGTTTCTATCAAAGGGCTTGTTAACTGCTATACCGGCTATTTGTATAATTTGGGTTTTGAAATCCCAGAGCCTCTTCCGAGTGAATTTTTCAATGTCCTTATCGGTCAAAAATTGCTCAAACGTGGTACGGTTGCCGGCAAAATGAACTTTGTCAATGGCGAAAAGCCTTATCTTGATGGAGAAATGGAAATTAAATCCGTAAGAGTATCAGGTCAAAGTTTCAAAATTAATAACGGTAAAATGATTGCAAAGGACGATAATATACACCTCACTGCTGACGGACGTTTCAGACGGTTGAACTATAAATTTGACGGCAATATTAAAAACTGTTTGCTCTTCCCGATTTTGGTTAAAAATGTTAATTTGAACATTGATGAAATTGACGTTGAGCGTGTTATGCAATCGTTTGCCCCTCGTGAACAAAGAATTGCTCAGGCTCATAAAAATCTCAATCCAAATCGCCCGAAATCTGCTGAAAGTAAGATTTCGACGAAGTATTTCGATGTTGACGATACCCCACAAAAAGAAACGAAGTCGGAAAACTCTGATGCAGTTGAGCCGATTGTTTTCCAACCAAATTTGATTGTTGTAAGCGATTGTAATTTCCATGTCGGAAAGGGTGCTTATAAACAAATCAAGTTCGGAAACCTTCACGCCACATTGACTTTGGATAAAAACGGTTTACTTAATGTTCAGTCGAACAAATTTGATTTTGCGGAAGGAATTTCGACTTTGAAGTTGGTTTGTGACCTTGCAAAACCGACTTATTACATAAGATTAGGTGCAAAAGATGTCGATGTTGACGTTCTTTCGACGGCAATTTTGAATTTGCCAAAAGAAATTTCGGGCAAAGCGATGGCACTGCTAGAGTTTAACACGGACGCTTCGGCAAAATTGAACGGCAAAATCCAATTCTCGGTCGACAACGGTTCGATTACGAAATTGGGCTTAGTTCAATATTTGCTTAATGTCGCTTCGTTGTTCAGAAACCCGCTTGCGATGATTAGTCCGACGACTTTTTGGGATTTGGTCAATGTTCCTGAAGGTACTTTCAAAAAAATCAACGGTACGCTTGTGATTAAGGACAATATCATCGAAAGAATGATGATAAAATCGTCGTCACCTCAGTTGAGTGCATTCATTATCGGCAGGATTAATCTCGTAAATATGGATGCTTCGCTTAGAATTTATACGAAATTCAGTAATGTTCACAAAGGTTTTTCGGGCTTTTTGAGAAATATTTCGCTCAATGTCCTTTCAAAACGTGTAAAAACTAACGCCAAAAATGATGCAAGTTATTATGCTATGGAACTCTCGCAACTTCCAAAATTGGAAACTGGTGAAGAAATGGCACAGGTTTATTTGACGAAATTTGACGGTGATGTTTTGACGACAAACTTTATCTCGCAGTTGAAACGAATTAAATAACACTAATTTGCCGAAAGAAGTGATTTTGCGAACTCTATTGCAGAGTCGGAATTTGTTCCTGAGGCAAGTTTTGCGATTGCAAGAATTTTTTCTTCATCATTAAGCGTTTTGATTTCAACCGTCGTAAAGTCGCCCTGTTCTTTCGTTACGAGAAAATGACGGTCTGCTTTTGCGGCAATTATCGCTTGGTGAGTAATAACTAAAATTTGTCTGAATTTTGCAAGTTCTGCAATTTCATCAGCCACACTCTGTGCGGCTTTGCCAGAAATACCGGTATCAATTTCATCAAAAATCACTGTGTCGATGTTATCTGCTTGTGCAAAAATCGTTTTTATCGCAAGCATAACCCGTGAAATCTCACCGCCAGATGCCGTTTTAGCAAGTGGTGCTAGGTCTTGCGAGACGTTTGTCGAAATGAAAAATTCAACGTTGTCCGCCCCATTTGCACACAATTCTGTCGGAGTAATTCTTATTTCAAATCTCGATTTTGCAAGTTCTAACTTTTCGAGTTCCTCTTCGATTAGGGTTGAAAGCAAGACTGCACAATTCTTTCTACTTGCTGTAATTTTTTCTGCTAGTTTTTTCAGTTTTGATAAAACAATTTCGATTTTCTCTTCAAGTTCTTCGACTGAACGAGTTGAGTGTTCGATTGCGGAAAATTCAGCCGTAAGTTTTTCATAAGTTTTTAAAACTTCCTCAAGAGTACCGCCATATTTGCGTTTTACCTTGTCTAATGTGAAAATTCTTTCTTGGATTTCATTTAATTTTTCTGTGTCGTCCGAAACCGACTGGGAGTAATCACGGAGCGTATTTGCGGTATCTCTGATAAGTTCTTGGATTTCGATTATCGAAGATTCAACATCTTTCAAAGTTTCGTCCATTGTGGTGGCTTTTGAGATGTTCATTTTGATTTTCGAAAAAGCATCTGTAATTGAGTTATCATCGCCATTTAATGCCCAATATGCTGTCGAAGTCAATTCCTTCAACTTTTCGGCGTTTTCAAGGACAGAGAGTTCGTTTTGAAGCCTTTCGTCCTCGTCTGTTTCCTTGATTTCTGCCTCTTCGATTTCGTTTATTTGAAATTTCAAAAAATCGATTTGTGCTTCGGTTGCGTTTGAGGCATTTTGGGCAATTTCGAGTGATTTTTGGAGATTTATATATTCCCCATAAAGATTTTTATATTCCTCTAAATCGTTGCCGTATACGTTTTTTGCATAATTGTCTAAAAGTGTTATGTGCGATTTTGGTTGCATAAAGGCGTAGGTTTGGTGTTGAGAGTGAATGTCGATGAATTTTTCTTTAAACTCTTTTAGAAAATTTTGGTTAACCAAAGTGCCGTTAATTCTTGCACGGGAAGATGATTGGGTAATTTCTCTTGTCAGAATAATTTCATCTGTGAGGTCAATCCCATTTTCATCGAAAAATTTTTTGAGGTCGTGCTTGTTATTTGTCAAAAAAAGTTCAATAACTGCTTTGTCCATACCTTTTTTGATTACATCGGAGTTTGCTTTTGCTCCAAAGGCAATATCGATTGCGTTAATCAAAATACTTTTGCCTGCACCGGTTTCACCCGTAATAACGTTCAATCCGTTCGAAAAATCCACGGTCAAATCGTCAATCAATATGTAGTTCTTTATCCGAATTGAGTTGAGCATTTCCCTTTTCCCTACTAAATAATTTTACATCTTGTGATTATTTGTGACAAGAATGTTAAATCGTGTATAAAATTGTGGTTTTGTTAAAATTTTAGCCAAAAATCACAAAAAAAATCCGCACATAGTACGGACGTTCAGGAAAATAGTTTGTTTAAGCAAGCGTATTTATTGACTTTAAGACGATTTTTGATTTCATTTCGGACGGAAGGTCAAGGTTTGCGAAATCTCCGTCGAGCGTTGCCATTCCTGTATCGTAGGCATCTTCAAAATTTTTCATTGAGTTTGCAATCCTTGAGTATGTGTCCGTGTCTGCTGATGGAATTTTGTAGGTTGTTTTGATTGTTTTTTGAACTTCTGCTTTTATCGTCAAAGATTGATTCGCCATAAAGTCCAAAACATCTTTTGCTTTTAAGTCGGAAGTTGCGTTCATTGTTTGAGTTTGGGTAACTTTTTTCTCCTCTGTGATACCCATCGTTTCTTTAAGTCTTTTTCTGACTTCCGCACAACGCATTGAGTACAAACTGATTCCGTTAACTAAATCCATTTTCTGCTCCTGTCAAATTCCCACTGTTATTTTTTAATGAATATTTTTCGTTTGGCAAAAATTCTGTTCCATTTGTTACAAAAAGTTAATATTACTTCATAACAGGACTATCAAAGCGTTTTTCGATATAATAGAAATATGAATATCGACGGCGTGCGTAAGTTTTTTTATATGTTTTTGTGGTATTTGTTTGTCGTTTGCAAACTTTTTGTTTTGATATGGCAGCATATTTTGTCGGGAAAAACGAGAGTATCACTGTATTTTAAGAAAAAAGCCGAAAATTTTCTCTTCTTTTCACCTCGTGTTTACAAGGTTTCATACATTAGAAAAGAAGTTAAAACATATAGCGAACAAGTCCGTCTGTTTACGAAGGATATGGTCAAATTGTATGCAAGATTTTTGCCACCGGAAGAGGGAAAACCTGTGATTTTGTTTTTTCACGGGCAATCGGAAAATATCACAAAATGGCAAAATACTTTTTCATTTTTTAGACAAAATGGCTATGGTGCATTATTTCTCTCGTATCGTGGGCATTTGAAAAGTGCTGGACGTCCTTCTGAAGATGGTCTTTACACCGATGCCGAAACGGCAATGGAATATTTAATTGAGAAAGGCTTTGTTCCTGAAAATATTATCCTCTGGGGTCGCTCGTTAGGTTCTGCCGTTGCTCTCCAAACTGCGATAAAATACAATGTAAAAGCGGTCGTTCTCGAAAGCCCGATTTTGGATATTAAACAGGCTGCGATTTCTGTTTTCGCAAGATATGTCAAAATTTTCAAATTCGTTCTTTTGAGAAGATTTATCAAATGGCTGCTCGAAAGTGCCGATTTTGTTCAAATGTTTGACAACGGTGAAAAAATTCAAAAAGTTAAATCCCCCATTTTGATTATGCATGCAAAAAATGATGAAAAAATTTCATACGAACAATCTGTAACTCTTTCGAGACTTAACCCGTCCGCAAGGTTCTTTCTCGTTGATGATGGGTCTCATGACCATTCGGAATGGTGCTATGACGAGGCGAAAAACTTTATTGAGGGTTTGAAATGCAGTTATTGATTTATATTTTAAAAAGATTTTTGCAAACAATCCCTCTGTTGTTGATTGTTTCGGTTATCGGTTTCTTTTTAATTCGGGCATGTCCTGTCGATCCGCTCGGAGAACTCAGAATGAATCCGTCGATTTCTAAGCAAACTCTTGAGGCTGAAAAAATCCGTCTCGGACTTGATAAACCCGTAGTTGTCCAATATGGTTTGTGGCTCAAAGGCTTTGTCAAAGGCGATATGGGCATTTGCACTACTGGCGAGAAGGTTTCTGACAAATTGAAAGAAAGAATCCCGAACACGCTTTTGCTCACGATTACGGTAATTTTCTTCACTTGGCTTGTTGGAATCCCACTCGGAATTGTGGCTGCATTGAACAAAGGCAAGCCTGTTGATAGAATGTTGACGATTTTATCAAGTGTCGGAATGGCAATTCCATCATTCTTTTTTGCACTGTTGATGTTGATTTTCGCCGTGAGGACGGGGTGGTTTCCGACGGGCGGTTTGACGAGTTACAATTTTTCGTCAATGTCTGAATTTGGCAAAATTCTTGATATAGCAAAGCATTTGGTCTTGCCGACGTTGGTTTTGTTCACGATTTCTCTATCGGGTTTACAACGTCAGATGAGAAGCAATTTACTTGATGTTATGGAAAGTGACTATGTCAAATACGCTCGAGCAAAGGGGTTGAGCGAAAATAAAGTCGTTTTCAAACATGCTTTGAGAAATGCGATAAATCCACTCGTAACGCTTTTGGGGTTTGAGTTTGCATCGTTGTTGAGCGGTGCGGCTTTGACGGAGTATGTTTTTCAATATCCGGGGCTTGGACGTTTGATTTTGGAAGCGGTCTTAAAGTCTGACATTAATCTTGTTATGGCGTCTTTGATGATTGGTACGATAATGCTTATTGCGGGCAATTTGCTTGCGGATATTTTGTTGAAGGTCGTTGACCCGAGAGTTGAGGCATCGTGATGAATTACGTCAGCGAAGGTATTTTTAAACAAATGATGCGTGATAAGTTTGCTGCGAGTGCGTTTTGGGTCCTTGTTGCACTTTATCTTGCGGTATTTTCAGCGACGTTTATTTCTCCGTATTCAAAAGATTATTCGGACAGACAATCGGCTTATGCCCCACCGTCAAAGATTTACGTCGTAAATGAGAATGGGAAAATGTGCAAACCATATACTTATAATTACGTTCGTTCTTTTGATGAAAACACCTTCAAAATCAAGTATAGCGAGGATAGAAGCAAAAAATTTGCAGTCAAATATTTTGCAAAAGGTTATAAATATAAATTGTTCGGAATTATCCCTTGTGACAGGCACTTTATAAACGTTGAAAATGGCGGCAAATTGTACCTTTTGGGGACAGATATCAATGGTCGTGATAATTTCTCGAGGTTGCTTTTTGGTGGGCAAATTTCACTTACCGTTGGATTTTTGGCGTTGTTTATTTGTTTTCCGTTAGGGCTTTTGTATGGTGGAATTTCGGGGTATTTTGGCGGAAAGACAGACTTTTTGATGATGAGGTTTGCAGAAGCCGTGATGAGTATTCCAAGTTTTTATCTTTTGATAATTTTGGCATCGATTTTGCCTGCGGGCATGACGAGTGTACAGAGATTTGCTTTGATTGTCGCAATCCTTGCGTTTATTGGTTGGGCAGGTTTTGCGAGGGTAATTCGAGGAATGGTACTTTCGATTAAAAAGCAGGAGTATGTTTCTGCGGCTGTGGCATCTGGGGCTTCGAAAATGAGAATAATTTTGAAACATATTTTGCCTCAAACGATGAGTTATGTAATCGTTGCAATGACTTTGAGCATACCGTCTTATATTCTTTCGGAATCGGGATTGAGTTTTTTGGGTTTGGGTATTCAGCAGCCCGATGCAAGTTGGGGAAATATGCTCAAAGAGGCACAGGAGTTTGTTAATATAACTTCGAGGCCTTGGCTTTTGATGCCCGGATTTTTAATTTTTGTTGCCGTTTTAGCATTTAACGTAATCGGTGATACAATTAGAGATGTAGTTGACCCAAAAAGTAAGGTGAGGTAAAAATGCCCGATTTTTCAATTTTATTTGTTTCTTTGGACAGTGATGTAATTGTCAGAATTTTGCTTTCCGTTATTTTGGGTTTTATCATTGGTTTGGAACGTGAAATTACCAATAAGGCTGCCGGTTTGCGGACAAATATTCTTGTCAGTGTCGGCTCTTGTTTGTTCACGATTTTGTCAATATACGGATTTTCAAATGCATTAAGCATTTATCCGATGGGCGACCCTGCGAGAGTTGCGGCACAAATCTTAACTGGTATCGGTTTTATCGGTGGTGGTTGCGTTTTGAGACACGGAACGAGTATTTTTGGTTTGACAACTGCTGCAACACTTTGGGCAACAGCAAGTGTCGGTATGGCTTGTGGTTGTGGAAAGTTCGGTCTTGCTATTTTATGTGCAATCCTCTCTGTTGCAACTTTGACTTTAATTAGAATTTTTGAAAGAAATTGTATCCCTAAAACTCAAAAAAATAACAAAAATATGAAGGTATCATTGATTTGTGCGGACGATGATTTTCCGTCTTTGATTACCGATATTCCGAAATTATTTCCGAATATTTCTTCAATGACAAAAAAAGATGCAGGTTATGAAAAAAATTGCATCAAAATTTCCTTCGAAACCCTTGTATGCTGCAAGAATACAGTAGAATTTGTGTTCGAAAAATTTGCGGGCGATTTGAGGGTAAAAGATATTTCTGTTAAGGAATTGAGCGAATAGGGAAAGTTATGTTACAATAGATTTAACAAATCAATAGGATAGTGTGTATGAGCGAAGATTTAGAAAAATTATATTGTAATGTTCCGCCGACAAAAATTCGGAACAGAGAAGAAAAATTCCGCCCCGCAAGAACAACACCTTTTTGGGAAACAATTGCGGACATGTTTTTCTTCAATATGTTACAACACAGATTTCACTCAATGCTTGTTAAAAACGAAGAACTGTTTGAGGAAAGAAATAAAGACGCTGCGACGATTTTCTTTGCTCCTCACGGCAACTGGTGGGACGGCATCGTCGGTTACAACATGCTCAGAAGAGTTTTTCACCACACCGTTCGAGTAATGGTCGAAGAAATGAACAGATTTCCCCTTCTCTCAAGAGCGGGTGCTTTTCCTGTCAACAAACGTTCTTCTCAAGAAGCAATGAAGTCATTGAAATATGCTATTGATGATTTGGGTCAAAATCCTGACCACGGTCTTTGGATTTTTCCTCAAGGTGTTATTAAACCGCCAAATTACAGGCCTTTTGAGTTTCAAACTGGCATGACTTATATCGCCGAGAAAATTGCCAAAAAATATGGTGCAATCAACCTCGTTCCGGTTGCGGTCGCTTTTGCGTTTTTGCGTGAAGATCAACCCGAAGTCCTCGTTGAGGTCGGAAAGCCGATAATCTTGACGAAAGATCATGTTGTCGGTTTGGACAGGCATGAATTTACCCACAAATTGGAAAAAGATTTTACGGAATTTTGTGACAATCAACTCAACGACATTTCAAAAGGTCATTTCCAAGGTTATAGACAACTTTTCGTAAAACGAGTTCATTGGTATCGTCGAATTGAAAAGAAATTAAAAGGTATCGGCATGAAAGGCTCAGGCATTTAGTTTTAGAAATTTTGACATAAAAAAAGAGGCTCAATTGAGACCTCTTTTTTGTTTTGAAAAATATTTTATAAAATATTTTGAATGTCTTTAAAGTCAGTGATGACGTTCGTTACGCAGTCGATTGATTTGTAAAAATCAACTGGTTCTTTTGATGCAACTGCAATAATTCTCTTGACTCCTGCTGAAGTTGCCGCTTTTATGCCAGAAATTGCATCTTCAAAAACGATACAATCTTCTGGAGCAACGTTGATTTTTTTCGCTGCAATTTCGTAAATGTCAGGTGCCGGTTTTCCAGGGATAGTGCCGTCTGAGTATACAATTTTGTCAAGGTCAAACCATTTTGCCAAGTTGAAAACATCAATGTAAAAATCGACGTTGATTTTTTCTGACATCGTTGCAATCGTGTGAGGAATTTTATTTTCGCAAAGATAATCCAAAAATTCTTCAACTCCGCTTGCAAGTTTCGTGTTCTCTGGGTCTTTCTTGCACATGTCAAGATAAATCAATTCTTTTTCTTCTGCAATTTTTCTGATTTCTTCATCAGATGGTTTGTAACCAAGTGCGTATTCAATAATTTCGGCGTTTCTTCTGCCGAACATGTGATGCACCATTTCATAATCGTCAAATGGCGTTCCTCTTAACTTTCTTGAGGTCTCAATCCAAGCATCGTAATGTTTTTGGGAGTCCCAAAATAGTGTTCCGTTAAAGTCAAAAATAATACCTTTTTCTTTCATATAAAACCCCCTCGAGCCTTATTATACATGGTTTTACAATATTTAACAATTAGAAAAATTTGTTAAAGTTTTTAATTTTTTTGTCGATAATTGTCATGTAAGTGTAAAGGCGTGAATTATGGAATTCAATGATTATTTATTAAAAAGATTATCGGCATTGTCCATTCAAAAGGCTGCTGGCAAAGATAGCGGCTATGATACATCGTCTGCTTATGATGTTTCGATTTTTGAATCGGCAAACGCTCAAGACTTACAAAATCTCGATTATGCAAAATTATTAAATTCAACAGATTCTGCATCTTTGAATGATGGTGTTACTGACCAAACTCAAAAAAGTTTGAACAGTATTTTAAAAAGTTTTATTAGTTTAGATGAAATCCAAGAAGCCGCTGATACAAATGGCGATGGTAAAGTTGACGAATCAGAATTGGAGGCTTATATTTCGTCAATCGCAGGTGCAGATGGCGATGCTTCTTCTCTTACAATGGAAGATATTGATGCTGTAATTGCTGATTTGGGAGTCGATCTTGATACGATTGCTGAAACTGCAATGAATGATGCGTTGAAAGAACTTCAAGATGCTGTTAAAGCACAACAAGATGAACAACAAGAAAAACTTGATGAACTTGAAGAAGAGCAAAAGGCTCAAGAGGCTAAACAAGCACAACAAGCACAAAGTGCAGGTTCAACAGGCGGTTCAGGTAGCGTAGGCGGAAACTATGGTGGTTCAGGCGTTTCTGGTTCATCAAGTGCTTCAAAGAAAACTGCTGATAGCACAAAATCAACTGCTGAAACAATTCAAGAACTTGAAAAAGAAATTTCTGACAAAAATGCAGAAATCGATGAAGTAGAAGCACAAGCAGAAGAACAAATCAAAGAACAAGAAGCAGCAAAAGAAAAAGCCATGAAACAAAATGGCGTTTCTGATGACGAATACAAGGCTTACCAAGAAAAAGAACAAGAATTAGAAAAACAAATTACAGAAAAAGAATCTGCAATTAAAGAACAAGATGAAAAAATTACGTCAAGCAATGCATCAATTTCATCAAATGAAAACTATATTTCTTCATTGGATTCACAAATTGCAGCAAACAAATCAGCACTTTCTTCACTCGATTCAAATAGCGATTCATATCAATCTAAAAAATCAGATATGGAATCAAAAAATGCTAAATTAGAAGAAGAAAAAGCAGCAAAAGAAAAGGAAAACGAAAACCTTAAAAAAGAAGTAGAAACAGCAGAAAACAAAAAGAAAGAACTCGAAACTCAAAAGAAAGAAATTGAAACTCAAAAACAACAACTTTTGAGCGACACTTTGAAGAATTCAAAAAATTTCGCAAAAGGTGTAGGTTCTTCAGAAGCAGTTGACGCAATCAAAACTCAAATCGGAAAATATGATGAAAATATCGCTCAAATCAGAAGCGAGAAAGACACAAAAGTCGCTGGTTTGAGGGAAGAAGTTCAAACACTTGAAACAAAATTGCAAGATGCAAAACAAAAAGAAAAATTGGATTCAGTTTTGGACGAAAACAAACTCACAACATCAAATCTTCCTGACGGATTGTTTAAAGACGGTGCTTTGTCAGGTAAAGAAGACAAAGTCGCTGAAATCGCTGAAAAATACGGCTTAGAACCTGAATTCTTGGCATCAATTATGTGTCTTGAAACGGGTTACGGTACAAGTTACATCTTGAACAACTGCAATAACCCTGGTGGTACAACTGGTTCAGGCTCAGGCGGTAGTTACACAACAAGCGATGGCCGTACATTTGCAAAATACAATTCAATCGATGACGGTATTGAAGCAATGGCTAAAAACCTTTCAGGATACACAAGATATGAAGGCGTAAATTCAGTAGATATCGACAACGTTGATGCAATCGGTGCTAAATATTGTGTCGGCGGCGATTGGGCTAACAAAGTTAGAAGTATTTATAAACAATTAAAAAGTTAATCAATTTTAAAAGTCAATAAAAAAAATTCCTCAAAAATGGGGAATTTTTTTTGTGTAAAAAAAGTTTGTAACATTTCTTAATCATGAATTAAAGTTTTAATTCGATTGGTCGATAATACATGTGTAAGTGTAAGAAAAGGTTGTTTATTATGGATTTCAACAGTTATTTAATTAAAAGACTCTCAGCATTGTCAGTCCAAAAAACTGCTGGTAAAAATGATGGTTACGACACAGGTGCAGTTGCCAACATTTCAATCTTTTCAGGTGCAAGTGCACAAGATTTACAATCACTCGACTATTCAAAATTGTTGAGCGATATTTCAGACAAAGAATTGAACGAAGGTGTTACTGATCAAACTCAAAAAAGTTTGAACAATATTTTGAAAAGTTTCATAGACTTGGACGAAGTTAAAGAAGCAGCAGACGTTGACGGTGACGGCGAAGTTACAGAAGCAGAATTGCAAGATTACATCTCACAAATTGCAGGTGCAGATGGTGATGCAAAAACTTTGACAATGGATGATATCAACGCTGTTATCGATGAATTGGGAATTGATTTGGAATCAATTGCTGAAAAATCAATGAACGAAGCACTTAAGGCTCTTGAAGAAGAAAACGATGCGAAAGCAATCGATGATCTTGAAGAAGAAAAAGAAGCAGAAAAGGCTAAACAAGCACAACAAGCGCAACAAGCCCAAGGTTCAGGTTCAACTGGCTCAGCAGGTGGAAACTACGGTGGTTCAGGCGTTTCTGGTTCAAGTGCATCTTCAGCAGCAAACAAATCAAACGAACCCAAAACAATCGATAATATGTCTCTTGAAGAATTAGAATCAGAAAAGAAAACAAGACAATCTGAAATGCAAGAAGCACAAGATGCTGTAAATGCAATTCACAGTGGAGAAAACGATCAAGTTAAGGCTGCACAAGAAAAAGCAGATGAAGCAAAAGAAAAATACGAAAAAGCATTAAAAGATGACAAAAATGTTCCTGATGAATTAAAGAACAAACAAACTCAAAATACTAAATCGATTGAAGATAATCAAAAGAAAATCGATGACAAAGAAGTTGCTATCAACAACAAAGAATCAGACATTTCTAACCAAGAAAACACTGTTTCTTCACATGAAAGCAGTTTGTCTTCACTCGAAAGTTCATTGTCTTCATTACCTTCTCCAACAGGGAAAGAAGAAGATAAAGAAAAAGACGCACAAATTGCAGAAAAGAAACAAAGCATAGAATCACAAATTTCTGCAAAGAAAGAAGAACTTGAAGCAGCAAAAACAAAACTTCAAGAAGAAAAAACCGCTCTTAGCAAATTGAACGAAGAAAAGGGCAAACTCGAAGTTGAAAAGGGACAATTAGAAAAAGCAAAACAAGATATCCAAAAAGAAATCGAAGCAAAATGCTCAAAAGAAACTAAAGAAGCAATGACTGCTTACAACGAAGCAAAAACAAACGTTGAAACAGTTAAGAAATCAGAATTGTCAACAGCAACTGCTGCACTTGACAAAGCAAGATCTTCAGTTTCAGAAATTGAAGCAAAAATCACAGAAGTTAAGAACAAGAAAACTGAAAAAGAAAACAGCGTTAACAAATTCAGTTTCGACTTCGATGAAAACATGAGTGCTGAACAAAAGGCTGCACTTGAAAAATTTGAAGAAAACTATGAAAAGAACAAGGACAGATACGAAGCAGTAGCAGAAAAGACAGGCGTTCCTGCTGAATTGGTTGCAGCAATCCACTGGAGAGAAAGTTCAGGAAACTTTGGTACATACCTCCATAACGGCGACCCGCTCGGCAAACCGACAACTCACGTTCCGGCTGGTATCAATTACAGCAACTGGGAAGATGCAGCATGTGATGCAATGACAAGATACATTGACCAAGACAAACTTGATAAAGATGATGTTAACACATACTATGAAGTTGCTGAAAGATACAACGGATTGGGTTACAGAAATAAAGGTGTTGCTTCACCTTACGTTTGGGCAGGTTCTTCAAACTACTCTTGCGGTAAATATGTAGCAGATGGTCAATACGATCCGAACTACGTTGACAGACAATTAGGTGTTGCAGTTATGTTGAAGAGATTGATGTCATAATTGGCAACAAAGATTTAAAAACTCCCCTCAAAAGGGGGAGTTTTTTTATTGGATATCGACAGAAATGTTTGTGAATTCAATGTCATCGTAGTCGATGTATGCAGTTTGGAAAAGATTTTTTCCTGCTTTAATTGTGATGGAATTTTTTTTGTTTTGTTTGATTAAGTTTTTCGGAATTCGAATTTTTTGGTTGTCCCCATTGAGGTGAATTTCGCAGATTTTGTTGCCATTACAGTAAACTTCTGGTGCTGAGGCGAAACTTGTTCTGACTTTTGATTGACCGGCATTTTTTGCTGCAAGAGTGTCTATGCCGATGATTGAGCCGATAGTGATGATTGCATCTTGGCCAGAAAATGTTGGAATGAAAAAGTCTTTTGAATAGAATGCACCGATTGCTTTTGAGGTGAAATCTTCTGCGTTTGCTGAATTTATACTGTAATTGTTGTCTCCAAGGTGAATCATGTCCGTTTCTATTGAGATGTTGCCGACTTCTGTTTTTTCAATCCCGATGATAAGAGGAGTTTTGCCTGTTTCATTAATAGTGAGTGAAAATGGCTTGTAGCCGTCTTTTTGGACAGATAAAATCGTTGGTGCTTTGATTTTTGCATTGAGTTCAAAACGTCCCTCGTTGTCTGTGATTGTGACGAATTTCAAAGCAGGAGCGGAAACTTTTGCTTGAGGAACACCTTTTCCTGTTTTTGAGTCGATGATTTGGCTGAAATTTTTCAGTTCTTCATTTTTTTGCACACCGCCCGTTACGGCTGCATTTCCCTGAAGAACGACAAAAAACATAATAAATAATACACTTAATATTCTTTTCATAAAAAATCCCCTCTTACATCACAATATAAAATTTTTTTATGTCGAATTAATCCTGACGAGTTTGAATTTGAGAGATGATATTAAGATTTTTAGATTTTGAATGTTACATTTGTTTCACATTTTGTTTGAATATGGTATTATAATTTTCTAAAGGAGAGTGTTTTATGTTGAAAAAAATTGCGTCTGTGTTGATTTTGGTGATTGTCGGATTATGTTTGTTGTACGGCTGTTTTGCGTTTGTTCAGAAGAAACAACTGCAAAAAGCGGAAGGGCTTTATCAAATCCCTCGTACTGAACTTCTGAATAAAATTATTGCGAAAAAGAACCTTCATTCTTATGTAGAAATCGGGTTGAGCAATCCTTATGCAAACTATACGAACATCATTGCGGAGCAAAAATATTCTGTAGACCCGTTTGTTGTTAACGGATTTGATTTTTCTGATGAGGAAAGTTTCCAAAAATGGCTGCCTTATTGCACCCATAGAATGACGAGTGATGAGTTTTTTGCACAAAATCATGATAAGTATGATATTTTCTTTATTGACGGTTTGCACGAAGAATCTCAATGCGATAGAGATATCCAAAATGCCCTTAGTGCAGTTAATGAGGGAGGTTACGTCGTGGTAAGAGACGTTTTGCCAAGGACGGAAGCACAACAATCTTTTCCCAAAAAAACGAACGGAATTTGGGTCGGCAATGTTTGGAAATCTTTTTATAAAATTGCCAAAATGAATAACCCGAATCTCGAAGTTTATCTCGTCAATAAAGAAAGAGGTTTGGGCGTAATCCACAAGTTGAAAAACTTTAACTACGTTGTTCCTAAAAAGGACGGAATTACCTATAAAGATTATGTTGAAAATATCGACAAAATCGTTGAGGTCATTGACTTAAAGGACGTTGATAAAAAATTGAAATAGACATAATCAAAAAAGGCGGAGTGAAAATTCCGCCTTTTGGGTCTAAATTAAGTGTGTCGTCATTTATTGATTTTTTGAAACACAACTTGTCAAAGCATCTGTGATTTTTTCGATTTCGATAATTTTTATATTGAATTTGTCACTCAATGAGAGGTTTCCTTTCGGTATAAGGATTTTTTTGAAGCCCAATTTTTGTGCTTCTGCAATTCTTTTTTCGATGTTGTTAACTTTTCTTATTTCGCCTGAAAGCCCGATTTCGCCGACGATTACGGTGTCAGGACTAACCAAGACATCTCTTGCACAAGTTATGATAGCAAGTGCAACGCCTAAGTCTGCTGCGGGTTCGTCGATTTCGATACCACCTGTTATGTTGACGTAAACGTCACTTGTGTTGAATTTTAAACCTATTCTTTTTTCAATGACAGCAAGGATTTGAAGCAATCTGTTGTAATCAATACCGTTTGTAACTCTGCGTGGAGCGGGGTATGCCGTTGTGCCGACGAGGGCTTGAATTTCTGCTGTTATGACTCTGCTTCCTTCAAACGCCATAATTACGGTACTTCCAGGGGTTGATGTGCCACTTCGTTCGCTCAAGAAAATTTCGTTCGGGTTGGAAATTTCTCTCAAACCTGTTTCGACCATGTTGAAAATGCCGATTTCGTTTGTGCTGCCGAAACGATTTTTTATGCTCCGCAAAATTCTGTAAGACTTGTATTTGTCCCCTTCAAAGTGGAGAACAACATCGACCATGTGTTCCAAAACTCTTGGGCCAGCGATGTTTCCGTCTTTTGTAACGTGTCCGATTATGATTGTTGTGATGTTTTTGCATTTCGCAATTTCTGTGAAAATGTTTGTGCATTCTCGAATTTGCGAAACGCTTCCTGCTCCGCTTGTGATATTTGGGTCAAAAACCGCTTGAATACTGTCTATGATTAAAAAATCCGGTTTAATTTCTGAAATTTGCTTTTTTATGTTAGAAACGTCTGTTTGCGAGTAAACATAAATGTTTTCAGAGTTTACGTTCAATCTTTCTGCTCTGAGTTTGACCTGATTTGCAGATTCTTCTGCACAAACGTAAAGAACCTTTTTGTTAGCATCTGAAATTGCCCTTGCTGTTTGCAAAACGAGGGTGGATTTTCCAATTCCGGGGTCGCCCGCAAGGAGAATTGTTGAACCTGTGACAGCACCACCGCCGAGAACTCGGTCAAATTCTTCAAAACCTGTTGTCAGTCTGACTTTTTCGTCAATTTTGATTTCGTTAATTTTTGAAATTTCACCAAGGTCAACGATTTTGGATTGTTTTGATTTTTCGTTTGATGAGGAAACTACTTCTTCGACAAAACTTGCCCAAGATCCACATTCAGGGCATTTGCCCATATATTTCGGGGTTTCATAACCGCAAGATTGACATACCCATTTCGTTTTTGTCGCCATGATAAATTCTCCTATATGGCGATTATATCACAGTTTTACTCTAATTTTGATTTGCGATTTTCCAGAAGTGAGGCATTTTTGTCAATGTCAATGATGATTTTTACCGCTAGTTGTGCCATTAAAATTAAGAAAGGATTTACCTGACTGCTTGTGTTTACAGAAACCTGTGTTTGAGCATTATCAGACTTTTTCGGCTTGTTTAATACCTCCTTCTTTTCAAAAGACATTTCTGTTTGAACGTTATAATCATTTGCCTCAGCCTTTAAAAGGTCTATAACTTCATCTTTTGGGAAAAGGTCGCCTGCTGTGATATTGAAATTGATTGTCGAATCAATTTTGAAAATTAAAACTTGAACATTGCCGAAGTTTACCGTCTGAATGAGAATCGAGACGGAATCTTCCCCTCCACCGCCTTCTTCGCCATTTTTTGAGGAAGTTCCTATTTCAATAGAAAAATTTTGTTCCCCAAGCGGAAGCCACGGCAAATATAGGAGCATCATATTTTTTAAAACTTGAACTTGTTGTGTGTCGGCTTTCGGGGTGCAAGCGTTTAGAATTGCAATGAGTTCGCCCATTTGAGAACCAGTTGCCATATTTCCTGTCGGGGCGAATTTTGCCGTCATATTGAAAAGTTTGCCAAGTGCTTCTTTTCCGTTTTGCTGCATAAATGCCATCATTTTGCTCAAATCCATTTGAGAATTCATCAAAAGTTGTGCAATATCAGCCTTTGACATCTGTGCAGCTGCCCGACCGTCAGCCATTGTTGTCAAAAAAGACTCAATATCTTTTTGCATATTCAATAAATCTTTCAAAACCAAACTCATTTCATTGGCTTGAAGTTGTTGTGAGGCTTGAAGATTGGCAAAAAATTGATAGAGTGACCTTGCTGATTGGTTAACGAATTGTTGGGTATTTTGGACAACAGCCTGTTGCACGACAGTGTTTACGACTTCCGCCGCAACCGCTTTTGCCGTGTTCATATTCGTGTTTATAAACCGAGCATTGTTCGGATTGAAATTTATACCTTCGCTCATAGTTTTACCTTTTTTATTATAATTATTTCAAACGTTATTTCAAATCTCGATTAGAAAAATACTCTGAGATGATGAGGTTATTTGGTGTTTACAAAACTTAAAAATTTTTAATAATACGTTAAATAAACGATGTAGTGATGCCGATAAAGGTATTAGACTTGTAGTCAAAAAGGAAGTGGTTCAAAATGTCGTTCGAAACGTCTCCTATCAGGATGCCGTACATTCAAAATCCTCAATTTGTCCAAAACAATGGTGGTGGCGGTAATTTGGGCTATATGCAGCAGGAAAAAAAGAAGAAAAAAGAGGAAGAAGAAAAGAAACTTCTTGCTGAAGATGATGCTGACGTTTTGCAATTAGATTCTGAGGCTGATTTCAAGGACAAGTTTGAGGAAGCCACAAAGGACGAGCCGTCAGCGGGTAAGTGGTTTGGAAAAATGGCTGAGAAAATTGGAGAAAAAATTTCTGAAAAACTCAATCCTCAAAAGGAAAATCCTTTTACGAATACGACTTTTTAAAATTTGATATGGAACGCTTCGATTATACCGTCAATGAAGAATTGGCAAGCAAGGGCGGTCAAGAGTACACCGAAAATACGGGTGAGTACGTTGATACCTGAGCGACCCAAAAATTTTGCGATGTAAGTTGCGTATCTGAATGCAACCCAGCAAAGCAGCATATTCAAGAATAATGCGACGATTACGATAATTTGATTAATCGGTTGTGCTTGATATTCTTTCATCATCAAGACCAAAAGTGTCATTGATGCAGGACCTGAAAGAAGTGGTATTGCAAGCGGAAAGACTGAAATGTCTTGCCGATGGTCGGTTTCTTTTTTTGCAGCACCTGTTTCAGATTTCATTTGTGGCTCTGGGTTTGCCATAACCATGTCGATTGAGAGGAAGAGGAGCAAAATTCCGCCTGCAAATTTGAATGCAGGAAGAGAAAGACCGAACCATTCCAAAATCACGTTGCCTAAAAGGGCGAATGACGTGAGAATGAAAAATGAAATGACAGGGCCTTTTAATGCCATTTTCCGTTGATATCTCGGGGAATAATTTGCCGTTAATGAGATGAAAATCGGCAAGTTTCCCAAAATATCAATTGTGAAAAAAAGTGCAGAAAATATTGCAAATAATGTTTTTAATATTTCCATCATTTTTACTCTTCTATTCTTCCATTTATATTATTGCATTTTTGCTATAATATTCAAGCCGTTAAAGATTGCCTTAACGTTAGCGTTGGCTGTACTTTCGTCTTGACCTCTTGCAATGACAATTTTGCCGTTCGGTGCTTCAAATTTGATAACTGTCATAGCGGTTGCCCCCGAACCCAGAAGTTCTTCGTCCATTGCTTTTTGTTCATAGTGAACGAGTTTTTGTTCAAAACCTGTTTCTTTTAACGCATTGAGACAAGCATCAAGCGGACCGTTTCCTTTTCCTTCGACTTCGAAAGTATCGGAATCGTGCGTGAATAAAAGTTTGTAGTCATTTTCGTTCACTTTGTCTAATTTCAAGATGTGGAATGGACCTTTGACATCGAAAACTTCTTTCAAATAGATGTCTATGAGGTTGCGAGTAGGCAATTCGCCGACTTTTTCTGCTGCTTCTTTGATTGCTGGAGAAATTCTTTCTGCTTCTTGAATTGTAATCGGATAACCTGCACGGCTGATGATTTCGTAGAGTGCTGTTTTGCCCGATTGGCTTGTGATGCCCAATTTTTCGTCATCTTTTCTTCCAATGAGTGACGGGTGAATAGGTCTGTATGCACCTTTTTCCATATCTTTTGTTTTAACTGCACCGTCTTGGTGAATACCACTTCTATGAGCGAGTGCTTCAGGGCCGATTAATGGTGCTTTTTCGTAAATTCTTACTTTTGACATTTCCTCAATGATGAGAGCTGTTTCGTAAATTCTTGACAAATCAACAGGAACATCGACACCTGAGTTGTGCAAAGCGACTGCAACTTCGTAGAAGTTCGTGTTTCCTGCTCTTTCGCCCAATCCGTTAAGTGCTGTTTCTAATTGAACTGCACCTTTGAAGTAACTTTCAACGGTTGCGGCAGTAGCCATTCCAAGATCATTGTGGCAATGAACAGAAATGTTTATGTCTTTTGGAAGGGCGTTGTAAACTTTTTCAACCAAATCTGTGAAGTTTTTTACTCTTGAGCGTTCGACCGTGTTAGGAAGGTTAATCGTTGTTGCACCTGCTTTTACGACTTTTTTGAAGGTTTCAATAACGAAGTCGATATTTTCTGCACAATCTCCGAAGTGTTCTGCTGAAAATTCGATATCGGCATTTTTTCCCAATTTTGATTTAGCGAATTTGACGGCTTCGATTGCTGTTTTTTGGACTTCTTCAGGTCGTTTGTTCAAAACATATTTCATGTTGAACGGACTCATTGCGATGAAGGTGTGCAAGCGAGGTTTTTTAGCGGGACGAATTGCCTCAACCGCTCTGATGATGTCGTGTTCAACCGCTCTTGCAAGTCCACTGATTGTAACGTTTGAGGGTGCAATTTCCGCAAGTCTTTTACAAGTTTCAAAATCCATTTCGGAAGATGCTGGGAAACCTGCTTCAACAGCGGGGATTTTCAAGTCCATAAGTAATTTAAAAACTTCTTCTTTTTCGTCAATATTCCACGGACGTTTAAGTGATTGATTGCCGTCACGCAAAGTTATATCGTAGAAAAAAGGTGATTTTGTCATATTTTAGTCCCTCTTTGCATAATTACTTTTTCATTATACAATGTAAATTATTAAAATCAAAAGTTAATCCTTGAAATGGGGTAAAAATGGAACAATACAAGAGTTGTCACCTTTTGGAGCACGGAATTTATTTCTATTATGACAGTATCCAAGTTTGTTGTTTTTTGACGGGAAAATTGGGAACACCATTTTGGCTGCAACGTGATTATCACGGTCAAAAAATAGACTGGGACGCACTTTGTGACCAAATGAGAGAAATCCGTGAAAAAAACAAACGGGGCATTGTCGACCCGCATTGCGAAAATTGTTTCAACCTCAAAGAGGACTGGTGGGACACAGAAGAATATTTCTCAAATTTCTACATTTCTCACTGGACGAGATGCAACTGTAATTGCAGTTATTGCTATACTGAAGAAAATAAAAAATATTTCAATTCCTTGCAAGAGTACAAAATGATGCCAATTTTGCAAGAAATGCTCGAGAGAAAATTACTTCGATTCAATGGATATTTGGCTTATGGTGGAGGAGAACCGGCATGCTTAGATGAATTCGACGATATTACCGAATTATTTCTCGAAAATAACGTCAGAAGTATCGTTACGAATACTTCTGGTATAAAACCCGTTCAGTCAATATTGAAGGGAATTCCGACGGGTCGTCTTGACGTTACGGTTTCTGTCGATTGTTCGGATAGAGAAACTTACAAAAAAATTAAGCAAATCGATGCCTATGACAAGGTTATGGAAACGTTGAAATTATATGCTTCCGTTCAAACGGATAATAAAACTCTCGTTCGCTCGAAATATATCATTATCCCTGGAATTAACGATTCTGAACGTGAAATCGAAAATTGGCTCACTCAATCTTGTGAAATCGGATTAAAACAAGTCTGCATCGACATTGAGGGCAAATGGTATATTCCAAGAAAACAAAATGTGCCAGAACATATCGCAAACCTCATCGCTTACGTTGAAAAACGTACGAAGGAACTCGATTTGGGCCTTTTCTATTACTCTTATGCCGATCAGTTCCGATTTGACAGAGATAGAAAACTTGCAGAACAAAATCAATAGTCTAAAAGCCCCAAAAGATGGGGCTTTTGATTTTTCAGTCGATTGCCATAAATTTATATTTTAATAACAAAAAATTTGCTATCTTTTTTCGCCAAAACCTTGTGTTCTTTGTCTTTTTTGAACATCAATAATTCACCCTTGTCGACTGTGAATTTTTCGGCATCAAAATGTAGTTCGATTTCGCCGTCAATTACATAAACTGCTGCATCACGGGCAGAAGTGTGGGTGTCGATGACTTCATCTTTCTTGAGTGCAATGATGTTGAGGCTGCTTTCTTCGTCGACCAAAAGGGTTTCTTTCTCGAATTTTGATTCTTTCAAATCTACAATATCTTTTGCTTTCAAAACATTAAAAAACATAAAGTCTCCTTTCTTTGTGATGTTAAGATTAAACGACGAGGGTAGGGCTTTGCCATTGCACGGTTGTCCGTCCGCCTTTAGTGTCGTCTGTTTTTTGTGATTGGAATTTGATGTAAGTTCCAATTTTTATTTGATGTTTGTATAATTTTTTCTCTAACAAAAGAGGGGGAAAAATGTTAGAAATTACAGAGTTTTGTGACGAAGATATAAAAGAAGTTTTGAATATTTAGAACGACATCGTAAAAGACGGAATAGTTTTTCCACAGGCGGAAATTTTGAACGAAAAAAACGGACTTGAATTTTTTAAGTCACAACCTTTTACAAGCGAGGCAAAACTTGACGGAGAAATTTCAGGATTATATATTTTGCACCCCAATAACGTCGAAAAATGCGGTCATATCTGTAATGTAAGTTATGCCGTCAGCAAGGATAATAGAGGTCATCATATCGGCGAATTTTTAGTCAAACATTGTCTTGAAACCGCAAAAGAAAAAGAAAATATTGCAATTCAATGCCGTTGTCACCACAAATTATAGTGTGTTGGCTATTTATAAAAAATTCGGCTTTGTTCAACTCGGCACAATCCCTCAAGGCTTTTTGGCTAAAATGGTGACAATTTGTACATTATTCCCCACTATAAAAATCCGGTTGATAAGTTCGTTTGTACTAATTGACTTTGACACTACAATGTCACGTTATTAGTGGCACTTTCTTTTCCTCTCTTTGTTTGCATCAAAGTGTGAGAATTTTTTGCTGTCATTCTGATAGAAGCGAAGAATCTCCGATGTATCCGATAGAAATGAATATTTTACATCTTTAATTGAATAGTTATTGATTATTACAGTTGCAGGCGTTTTATTTTATGATGACAGATATATTTAACCTATAAATCACAAAAAATAATGTCATTTCACAAATTATTTTTCTTATATAATGAAATTGTCTAAAACTTTTGCAGAATTGTTTTATTAAAGATAAAAATATTATTTGCAATTTACAAAAATTTACAAAACTCTTAAAAATATCGATTTATAGCCATTTTTGACATGTAGACAAAGACTGAATAATTCGTTAGTTTATAAAAACAATCAAAAAGAAAAAATAAAAAAATTGTAAAAAGTGCATAAAATCAAGAAAAAACACTTGATTTGAAATTTTGAACATGTACGATAAAGAAACAAGGACATTTGTCCCTGTACTTTATTATTGTAAAAAACCAATGGAAAGAACCAATGTCAAAAGACGTAATTGAATTTGAAGGAACAATTTTAGAAGCTATGCCGAATGCTATGTTTCGTGTCGAGTTGGAAAACGGGCATGAAATTCTCGCACATATATCCGGCAAAATCAGAAAAAATTTCATCAGAATTTTACCCGGAGACAAGGTTAAGGTTGAAATGACACCTTATGATCTTACCAGAGGAAGAATCACATACAGACTTAAATAAAAAGGAAAACATTATGAAAGTCAGAGCATCAGTAAAAAAACTTTGCGAAAAATGCAAAATTATCAAGAGAAAAGGAAGAGTAGCAGTTATTTGCGAAAACCCTAAACACAAACAAAGACAAGGTTAGTTTGTTAAGGTAAAAGAACAAATTATTAAAAAACAAGGAGACAAACATGGCAAGACTTGCCGGGGTAGATTTACCTCGTAACAAAAGAATGATTATTGCATTGACCTATATTTTTGGTATTGGTCCTGCACGTTCTGCAAAAATATTAGCAGCATGTGGTATTTCAGAAGATTTGAGATCAGATGATTTAACCGATGACGATATTAAAAAACTCAGAAATGAACTTGCTAATTACACAATTGAAGGTGATTTAAGAAGAGAAGAATCTTTGGCAATCAAGAGATTGAGCGAAATCGGTTCATTCAGAGGTATCCGTCACAGACGTAAGTTACCCGTAAGAGGACAAAGAACAAAGACAAATGCGAGAACAAGACGTGGAAAGAAAACCGGTCCTGTTTCAAAGAAAAAATAAGTTAAATAATTAATAAAAAGGAAATTAATAATGGCAAAACCTGTCAAAACAAAAAAGAAAGAAAAGAAGAATGTATTACAAGGTGTTGTACATATTCAATCAACCTTCAACAATACAATCGTAACTTCTACAGATACTCAAGGTAATGCTATTGCATGGGCATCTGCCGGCGGTTGCGGATTCAAAGGTGCAAGAAAGGGAACACCTTTCGCAGCACAATCAGCAGCAGAAATGGTTGCAAAGAAATCAATCGACCAAGGAATGAAGAAGGTCGAAGTTTATATTAAAGGCCCCGGTACTGGTAGAGAAACGGCAATCAGAGCAATCCAAGCAGCAGGTTTGGAAATCACTTTGATTAAAGACGTTACTCCGATTCCGCACAACGGTTGCCGTCCGCCTAAAAAGCGTAGAGTATAGAAATTAACAAGGAGTCATAGAAAATGGCAAGATATACAGGTCCCGGCAATAAGTTATTCCGTAACTACGGGGTTAAAGAATTATCAAACAGAAAGTTGACCTCATCAATGAGACAAACTCACTCAGGTCAACACGGAGCAGCAAAAAAGAAACTTTCTGATTATGCAATCCACTTGAATGAAAAACAAAAAATTCGTTTAACATACTTAGTTTCAGAAAAACAATTTGTCAGATATTACAAGAATGCATCAAGAAAGAACGGTGTAACAGGTACAATCCTTCTTCAAATGTTGGAATCAAGACTTGACAACCTTCTTTTCAGAGCAGGTCTTGCAATCACAAGAAAGCAAGCACGTCAAATCGTTAACCACGGTCACGTTTTGGTAAACGGCAAGAAGGTTGATGTTCCGTCATACCTCGTAAAACCGCAAGACGTAATTACCGTTAAAACAAGAAGTGCAGCATTTGTTAAGTCAGTAGCAGAAATGATTGACATGCCTGTTAGTGCAGCATGGTTGACTGTTGACAAAGATGCACAAAAGATTACTTTCGATAGAATTCCGGAAAGAGAAGAATTAGATCCTGACTTCAAGGAACAACTCGTAGTTGAATACTATTCTAAGTAAGGTTAAGGAGACATTGACAATGGAAGCACTTAAAATTAAATGCGTAAATACGACGACAAGTTCTGATGGTACGCAATACGGAAAGTTTACAGTTGAACCTTTAGCAAAAGGATTCGGTACAACTTTGGGTAATGCACTCCGCAGAGTTCTCCTTTCATCACTTGAAGGTGCAGCGGTTACATCACTTCGTATTGAAGGTATCACTCACGAATTCACATCTATCCCTGGTATCACGGAAGATGTTATTGATATTATGTTGAACCTCAAAGGCTTGACAGTAAAATGTGAAAACAAAGATCCTCAAGTTTTAAGACTTGACATCGACCACGAAGGTCCTGTTTTGGCAAGCGACATTCAACTTCCTGCAGGCGTTAAAGTTGTTAACCCTGACTGGCAAATTTGTACTGTTGCAGAAGGCGGCAGCATTCACGCTGAAATTGCCGTTGAAACAGGCAAAGGCTATATTGCAAAAGACGTATTAAAAGGTCACCAAGCAGATTTGCCGATTGATCTTTTGCCGATTGATGCAACATTTATTCCTATTAAAAGAGTAAGTTACAACGTTGAAAACACTCGTGTTGGCGACGTTATCGACTACGATAAACTTACTTTGGAAATCTGGTCAAATGGTAGCATCGACGTAACAAATGCACTTAGCCAATCAGCAAACATCTTGATTGAACACTTCATGCAAATTGCGGCAATCACCGGACAACCGATGAACCTCAGTTCACCTTCTATCATTGAAGAAGAAGTTGAAGAAGTTGCAGAACCTTCAATCACGATTGAAGATTTGGAATTATCAGTCAGAGCGTATAATTGCTTGAAGAGAGCAAGTATCAACTCTTTGCCTGAATTGCTCAAGAAATCGGAACACGATTTGTTGAATATTAAAAATTTCGGTAAAAAATCTTCAGACGAAGTAATTGAAAAGTTACAAACCGTAGGATTGAGTTTACAACCTAATCCGGAAGGTTTTGACCCCGATGAAATGTAGAGGAACAGACAATGAGACACCAATGTAACAGAAATCGCTTGGGTAAAGCCCAAGATCAAAGAAAAGCATTGCTCAGAGCATTAGCAACTGAATTGTTCATGCACGGTGAAATCAAAACTACGATTTCAAGAGCAAAAGCATTGAAGCCTTATGCAGAATCTCTTATCACTCTTGCAAAGAAAGGTGATTTGAATTCACGCAGAACAGCACTCAAATATATCTATGACAGAGAAACTGGCAGATATATGAATGTTGAAACTAAGGAAGTAGTTGCAGAAAATGCAGAATGCAAGAAAATGCCTGAAACTGTTTTGAGAAAATTGTTCGCAGAAATCGGCAAACAATACCAAGACAGAAACGGCGGTTACACTCGCATTTACAATCTTCCCCCGAGAAGAGGCGATGCAACTAAGATGGCATTAATTCAATTAGTATAATGCCAAGATACGTTCTCATACTTGAATATAAGGGAACAAATTTTTCGGGAAGCCAAAAACAAAAGACGAAAGTCAGAACAGTTCAAGGTGAACTCGAAAGAGCAATCAGTACATTGACAAAACAAAATACAAAAACGATTTTCTCAGGCAGAACAGATGCAGGAGTTCATGCAAAAGGACAGGTAGTTCATTTCGATAGTGAAATTGATTTTACTAATCCGAAGATGCTATATTCCTTAAACGGTTTGCTGGATAAGGATATGAGCGTAATGAGAATTGAAAAGACTGAAAAGACTTTTCACGCACAAAAGAGTGCGACCGCAAGGTTTTACAGATACCGAATCGTATCAAGAGACCAACGTTCTGCTTTTGACGAAAATTGTTTGTATTTAAGGGAAAAGCCAAACATTGATTTTATAAATCATTGTCTCGAGATTTTGAAAGGTGAACATGATTTTTCATCGTTTAAGAAATCGGGAACGGCAAATCCCGCCAAGATATGCAACGTATACGTCGCAAGATGTTATCAAAATGGTGATAATATATTGATAGACATAGTTGCAAACAGGTTCTTATACGGAATGGTAAGAACCATCGTCGGAACGATTTTGTATCTTGATAGAAAATCTCAAAGCCCCGAATCACTTAGAGAAATTCTAAAAAGCAGGAACAGAGCAAAAGCAGGGCCGGCAGCGAGTCCCGACGGACTCACACTTATGAAAGTGATATACGACAAAAATATAAACATGGAGATGGCATATGAAAACATACTCAGCGAAACCTCTCGAAGTTGAAAGAAAGTGGTACGTTATTGACGCCGAAGGTAAAACTTTAGGCAGATTGGCTGCACTTGCTGCAAACGTGCTCAGAGGCAAGCATAAACCCCAATACACTCCGCACGTTGACACAGGTGATTTCATCGTAGTTATCAACGCAGAAAAAGTTGTTGTAACGGGTAAAAAAGAAACAGATAAAATGTATTATTCTCATACCGGTTATCCGGGAGGATTGAAAGTAACATCTTTCAAAGATTTAGTTGCAAAAAATCCTTGTGCTGCGATTGAAAAGGCTGTAAAAGGTATGTTGCCTCACAACACTTTGGGACAAGAACAATTCAACAAACTCAAAGTATATGCAGGTCCTAACCACCCGCACCAAGCACAAAATCCGATTTTACTCGACGACAAGGAGGTTAAATAATGGCTGAAAAAATGTATATTGCAACAGGCAGAAGAAAGACCTCAACAGCAGTTGTAAAACTCGTTAAGGGTAAAGGTCGTGTTTTTGTTAACGGAAAGACACTTGCTGCATACATCGGCAACAGACCGGCACTTGAAATGATGATTTTCCGTCCGTTGGCTTTGACAGACAACCAAACAAACTTTGATGTAAGAGTTAAAGTTGTTGGTGGTGGTGTTTCATCACAATCAGGCGCTATCAGACACGGTATTTCAAGAGCACTTGTTGAATACAACGAAGAACTCAAATCAGTTTTGAAATCAGAAGGCTTGCTTACACGTGATGCACGTGAAAAAGAACGTAAAAAGTACGGTCGCAAAAGAGCAAGAAAAAGATTCCAATTCTCAAAACGTTAATCCGTTTTGGCTCTGTATCTGTCCCGACACTGTTGTTGTGGCAAAACAGAGATGGTTCAAAATTTCAAAAATCCTCTTGTTTCTGCAAGAGGATTTTTTTTATAGTATGATAATTATATGGAAAAAGAATATTTCGTTTTATACTCTCCAGAAGATATGAACAAGGCGTATTCTCTTATGGAATGTGAGTTTCCAAGAGATGAGATTTTTGCAGCATTAAGCGGTGATGATGATATCAAAAAGCAAATTGCACTTATAAAACTTGACGGGGTAAAATCTGTTGGTGAGGCGAAGATGTTGACTTCTGTATTGACGGGGCAGCATGGGCCAGTTCGGGAGATTTGTTCTTTTAGGATTAATGAATTTTTGAAAGACGAAAATGAGCGGGAATATTTTTGTGGTGTTGATTTGCGGGAAATATTTTTGAACGCATTGAACGACATTATTCCGACTGTTGCGAGAAATATTCTTGAGGTGATAAAGTTTTTGCCTGAGCAAGAAATTGTTCAAGAAGCACTGCTTGATAGGATTTTGGCACTTGATGATTACGTTGAGGACGAGACATTGCTTTCTAATCATGAAATCATCAAGAAAACATTCAAGTTGTATTGGTATCTTGAAACCCTTGCAGAGTTTGCAAAAGAGGTTGAATACAGAGAAAAATTTGCCAAAGTTATTGAAAAATCGTATAATCATGAAGATTACACAATCAGGGAAAAAGTTTCAAAAATTCTGTCGAAAGTCAACGATTTTGCCGAATACAAGGATATGTTGAAAAATGATACAAATCCATATGTATCTACGATTTTGAAATAAACCGTGATATAATTTTTCTGAGGTTGGAATTTTGTTTTACGCAACATTTATCAAATTTTTAAAATATTTTGGCAAAGGTCATGGCCCGCAGATATGGCTTATGGGGCTGTATACATTTTTGACCAGTTTGTTTGATTTTGCTAGTGTTGCAATCATTTTGCCGTTTTTGATAATGTTGATTGACCCGAATATGATGTCACAAAATTTCTTCTTGAAAGCGGCTAAGGAAATATTCCATTTGCCTGATGACACGGCGGTTTTCAAGTTTGCGGCATTTGCGTTAATCGCAATGATTATTTTGAAAAACATTTATGGCATTTTTATTATGTTTTGGCAAAATAAACTCCTCAAAGAGTGGGCACTTGATATCAAAGAAATGTTTATGCGAATGTACTTGTATTCACCGTTCCAGATGAATAGCAAGTATGGCGACAGTGACCGTTTTTTCAATATTTCGAGTGTTGTCGACACCGTTTTTGACAATTTCGTTTTCAGGGTAATTGTTTTTACGTCTAATACGATTGTAATCGGGCTGATTTTTATATGGATGATATATTTATTGCCGAAATACACTATTTTTGCTGCAATGTTCTTTATTGTGTCAGCATCGGTTCAAAACAGAATTATTTTCCACAAATCGAAATTTTATGCCGATGAACGATATAAATTAGAACAAGGCCCTTATAGCATGCTTATGGATTGTTTAAGATGCCTGAAAGAAATTAAAATCACAAGTTCTGAAGGATTTTTCTATGGAATTTATAAACGTTTGTCCAAAAAGATTATCCCTCTCAACGAAAAAATCAACCTTTTGCCGATTATTCCACAATACATAATCGAAATTATTTTCGTAATCACGATTATCATTTTGTTTGTCGGAATTTTCAACGAATACGGCATGAATAGAGCAAATATTTTGGTTGCTTTGGGCGTTGTAGCAATCTCTTTGTTCAGAATTTTGCCTTTGATGTACAAGAGCCAAGTTTGTATCAATTATATGGACATGTACCGTGAATATCCTGATATGATTTTCAATCTTTACGATTCGTTTAAGGCTTACGAAAATTATATTACGATGCCGACAACGGATAGAATGTCGTTCGAAAAAGCAGTAACAGTAAAGGATTTGTCCTATTCGTATGATACTGTAAATTATGTTTTGAAGGATATCAATTTTACCGTTAATAAGGGCGAATATGTCGGAATTATCGGTATTTCCGGAGCAGGAAAAACAACTTTAGTTGACTGTTTGACGGGTTTGTTGCTAGGAAATGGTGAGATTTATATCGACGATACGAAACTTGAACCTAAAAATATAAAAAGTTATCAAAACATTTTGGGCTACGTTTCTCAAAATACGAATACGGTTATGGGAAACCTTGTCACAAACGTCGCTTGGGGTATTCCGAACGCTCAAATCGATAGAGACAAAATCGATGAGGCTTTGAAAGAAGCAAAACTATATGACCAAATTATGGAGTCACCAAACGGCTTGAATACGGTCATAAACCGTGATGGTACAGGACTTTCACAAGGTCAAAAGCAAAGAATCGGCATCGCAAGAGCATTCTACCGTCGCCCTGAACTTTTGATTTTCGATGAAGCAACTTCCTCTTTGGACTTGAAAACTGAGAGCGAAATTATGGACATTCTTGCCGATAAAAAGGGCAAATTGACCATGATTGTTGTTTCTCACAGAATGAGTACGTTGAAATTGTGTGACAAAATTATTTATATGTCAGAGGGCAAAATCGTCGATATCGACACGTTCTCAAACTTGACCCATAAATATTCTCAATTTGCTGAATTTGTTCAACTCGCAAATGTTTCCGTCGAAGAAGAGTAATTCATGCTTTGATTTTGTGCTAAACTTTTTTAAGGAGGAAAAATGTCGATTTATTTTTTCCACGGAAAGGAAGAGTTTCTTCTTTCAAAGGAAATCCATAAATTGCAGACGGAATTGGTTGACGAGGCATTCAAGTCAATGAATTACCGTGTTTATTTTTCTCCAGATTTTGAAGAACTTTTGGAAATTTGTGCGACTGCTCCGTTGATGTTCGGAAATATTTTGTCGATTGTTCACATGGAAAAATATTTTTTCAAATCGGGAAATAAAAAACTTGAATTTTCTGATAAACAACTAAAAGACTTTGAATATGCCTTAAACAACGTCGCTGACTCGAATAACATCGTTTTTGTCTGCAATGTTCCAAGAGATGACGACAAAAAAATCGATACGAGAACGAAATTGTTTAAAATGTTCGCTAAAAATACCAATATGAGAGAGTTTGCACAATATCGTGACTTTGATAGAGATTTGCCGAATGTGATAATTTCTATGGCGAAAGAACGTGATTTGCAAATCGATTCGAGAACTGTAACGCACCTAGTTGAACGGCTTGGCGTTAATTTGAGATTGATTGATTCTGAACTTACGAAACTTCAAACAGCGATTTTTCCAAATAAAAAGGTCACAAATGCCGATATCGACGAGTATTGTACGTTGACGGAAAATGTTTTTGAACTTGCGGATTTGATTGTAGAAGAGGACAAAAATGCCGTCATGAAACAGTTTTCGGCTGTTATTGAAAAAAATCACCCTCTTCAAGTCATCGCACTTTTGCATACGAATTTGCATAAATTGATTTATTTGAAAACATTTGAAAAGGAAAAGTCAACAAAGACGCTATCTTCGGAACTTTTTATTCCAGAATATCCCGTAAAATTGTTACTTGAAAAAATCAGAAATAAATCTCTGAAAGAACTTTTAGACTTAAAACACTATTTGTGTGATGCGGAAATTAAGATTAAAACAGGGCAAACTCAAGACCCTGAATATCTTTTGGAGAGTGTGATTTTGCGAGGTGGAAATGTTTGAAAATTTTAGCCAAAAATATTCCTCCCTCTCAAAATTTTTTGAAACAATGGTTGAAAATGAAAACACAACCGTCCCAAATTCAATAATTTTGCATGGTCCGGATATTATTGCCCAATATTATTTTGCTCTGCAACTTGCACGAGGTGCAAATTGTATTGGGGACAAAAAGTCATCTTGCGAATGTCAAAATTGCAGATGGATAAAGGCAAATGAACACCCCGAAGTCGTTACTGTCTCAAAGATTAACTCCAAACCCGATGGTGATGATTCAAAGTCAGTAATTTCTGTTAAGCAGATTGAAGCGATAAAGGATAAATTGGTTGCATCGTCCGATTATCACAGGTTTTTTATCTTTTGTGATGCAGAAAATAGAGATTTTTCTGAGTCGGAAAAAGAACAGTTGAAGCCTTTTGAAAATTTTGGGCTGAATTTTCCCGAATGTGCAAAAGGCTGGGTTCCTCTCGGTTTGACGAAAAAATGCTTCACGGAAGTTGTTGCAAACGCTTTGCTCAAGTCTGTCGAAGAACCGCCGGCAGGGGTGACGTTCATATTTTTGACAGAAAATCTTGAGAATATAATTTCGACAATTGTTTCAAGGTCTCAGGCTTTTTATGTTGCGGGAAATTCTAAGCAGTCAGTGGATTTTTACTATTTGAAAGAACAATTTGCAAATTATCCGAATATCGAAGGAAATAAAGCACTTTTGATTTCTGAATATTTGATGAAAACCGCAAAGTCAAAAGATATTCCGTTAACATCAGTGTTGATTGGGTTACAGACATATTTGACTGAGTTGTTAAAAAATAATTCTCAAAATATTTTGTTGAAACAAAAAGTGTTTGAGGATATTGATAAACTTCAAAAAATGGTTGATATGTTGAATTTCGGGGTTAAAGAGCAGACTGTCGCTGACGAGTCGGGCTATATTTTGACGAAACAGAGTTAATTATTCTTTAACCGTTGAAGTTAAAGTTTTTTTGATGATATAATTACATCACAGTTTGAAATAAAGAGGATAAAATGAATAAAAATCAATCAGTAGGTGTTTTAATAGTTGCGGCATTGTTGATTTTGTCGCTTGTGTCAATGTTATTTAACGGAAGTACCTCAACGACGAAGGATTTGTCCTATTCGCAATTCATTTCGTTGGTTAAAAAATCAGAGATTAAATCTGTTGAAATCGAACGTGACACACTTATTGCACACCCTGTGAAAGATGAGGTGAAGGCGTCTTCTAGCCTTCCGATGTCGAAGTTCCAACAAACTCCATCAAGGCTTCAATACAAGGTCATTATTCCTATTAACGACCCTTCGATGATGCCGTTGTTGGAAAAAAATAATGTCGAAGTTACGATGAAAAATTTCGATGATTCTGGCACATTGACGGGCATTTTGAAAGCAATTGCACCGATTTTTATTGTTATCATAATTTTGATTATAATGGGCAAAGTTCTTCAATCAGGCGGTTCTCAGGCAATGGGTTTTGGAAAAAGTAAGGCTAAACTTTTGATGGATAACAAAGTTAAGGTTACTTTTGACGATGTTGCAGGTATTGACGAGGAACGTCAAGAGTTGCAGGAAATTGTTGATTTTCTTAAAAATGGCGAAAAATATATGAAATTGGGTGCTAAAATTCCGAAAGGTGTTTTGCTCGTTGGTTACCCCGGTACAGGTAAAACTCTTATGGCAAAAGCCGTTGCAGGTGAAGCAGGCGTTCCTTTCTTCTCGATTTCAGGTTCTGATTTTGTTGAAATGTTCGTGGGTGTCGGTGCATCAAGAGTTCGTGACCTTTTTGAACAAGCGAAAAAGCACCAACCTTGTATTATTTTTATTGATGAAATTGATGCAGTTGGTCGTCAAAGAGGTGCAGGTATGGGCGGCGGCAACGATGAACGTGAACAAACTCTTAACCAACTTTTGGTTGAGATGGACGGGTTCGACGAAAACATTAATATCATTGTTCTTGCGGCAACAAACAGACCTGACATTCTTGATACGGCATTGTTGAGACCGGGAAGATTTGATAGACAAATTTATGTTCAAGCCCCTGATATTATGGGTCGTGAACAAATTTTGGAAGTTCATGCGAAGAATAAACCGCTTGCGGCTGATGTTGATTTGAAAGTTTTGGCAAAGAGAACTCCAGGGTTTACCGGTGCTGATTTGAAAAACCTTTTGAACGAGGCTGCACTTTTGGCTGCAAGAAACAATCAAGAGCAAATTGTAATGCAAAATATCGATGATGCAATTGATAAGATTGTTGCGGGTGCAGAAAAGAAATCAAGAATTATTACAGACGAAGAAAAAGAAATTACCGCATATCACGAAGTTGGTCACGCTTTGTTGCATTATTTTACGGACAATTCAGACCCATTGCACAAGGTGTCTATTATCCCTCGTGGCAATGCGTTAGGGGTCACTTGGTCACTTCCCGAACACGATAAGTCATTATATAAATATAGTGACTTGAAAGATAGAATAATCACTGCTTTAGGCGGAAGAATCGCTGAAGAGTTAATATATGACGGACAAATCACGAGTGGTGCAACGGCAGATATTAAACAGGCAACAGACATTGCAAGAAAAATGGTCACTGTTTACGGTATGTCGGCGAAAATGGGTACGGTCGCTTACGGAAAATCAGGCGAAAACGTATTTATGGGACGTGATTTCGGTCAAACGAAAAACTACTCTGAAGAAACCGCAAGAGAAATTGACGATGAAGTCAGAGCGATTATCGAAGATTGCTACAATTACGGCAAAAAAGCCCTTGGCGACAATGTTGATTTGATTAAGGCAGTAACGGCGGAACTTCTCGAAAGAGAAACTCTTGAAGAAAAAGAAGTTTCAGAAATTATCGAACGAGTCAGAGAAGCACGAAACGAAAACAAGGAGTGTTAGACAATGATGACTCAAACAATGACGGACACGTTTAATGAACAAATTAATCGTGAACTTTACTCTGCTTATTTATACACCTCAATGGAGCATTGGTTTATGAAGAAAGGCTTGAAGGGGTTTGCGAACTGGTTTAAGGTTCAAGCAGGTGAAGAGTTGAACCATGCAAGAAAGATTATGGATTATATAAACGAACGTGGCGGAAGAATTAGATTGAAGGCGGTATCGATGCCTGATTCTGATTGGCAAAATATTCTTTCCGTATTTGAAAATTCTCTTTCTCACGAGGAGTATGTAACTTCTGAAATCAATAGAATTTCAGAACTTGCAGAAGAAGAGAAGGATAAGGCTTCGGAGATATTTTTGCAGTGGTTTATTCAGGAGCAAATTGAAGAGGAAAGTTCAATAAACAGTATAATTGATGCACTCAGAATGATTGGCAATTCTGTTGTTGCGACATTTGATTTGGATAGAGAACTTTTAAAGCGTTCATAAAAATTTACGTTTGAAATCAAGGCGGGGACATAAGTTTCCGCCTTTTTTGTAACAAAAAATCAAAGAAATTTTAAGAAGTTTCCCATTCAAAGCGTTCGTGCTATTATGTTTGAAAAGAATATACTACACGCAAAAATTGGGGAAAAAGTATTGGTACAGACATTAACGGAAAATCGTGTTTGTCGTGCGGGAAAATTCAAGTTTGAAAGATTTCAATCTATATGTGAATATTTGGAATTTGGAGCAAATAAATTCTCGACACTTCCAGCAATCACGGATACATATAATAACATTGAACAAAATTATGCCGAATATATTTTGCAGGCAAAAGACTTTGCTGCAGGTTTGCAAAGTTTAGGGATAAAAAAAGACGATATTGTCGGACTTTTTTCAGAAAATAACGGGCGTTGGATTGTTGTTGATCAAGGGATTTTGAGATGTGGTGCAATCGATGCAGTTAGAGGCTCGAATGCTCCTGTTGACGAACTTGATTATATTATTGGTCAAAGTCAAAGCAAGGCACTTGTTTTGCAAACGTCAATGCTTTTTGATAAATTAAAATCTTATTTGCCAAAATATGATTTAGATTTTATTGTCATAATGTTCCACAAGGAAGGTGCAACTTACGATGGAGTCGATTGTCCTGTTTATACGTATGAAGAAATTCTTGCGATGGGCAAAAGAAAGTGTTTCGCACCTGTAAAATTAACTCCTTATGATTATGCAACGATTCTTTATACATCAGGAACTACGGGCAATCCGAAGGGTGTTTTGTTGACTCATGGAAATATGATTTTCCAAATCGATACGGCAACTAATTGGTTTCCTGTTCATTCAGGGGACTCGACCCTTGAGATTTTGCCGATTTGGCATGCTTATGAGCGAATTTGCACATATTATTTTTATGGCGAAGGGCTTCACGTTCACTATACAACTTTGTCCAAAATCAAAGATGATATGGTTAAATATTCTCCAGACTATATGGTTTCTGTTCCGAGAATTTGGGAAGCCGTTCGTGCTGGCGTTTATGCGAAGTTGAAACAAAAATCAAATTTGGCATATACAATTTTTGATATGGCTGTAAAATACAGTATTTCCTACAAAAAACACTCGATGTATGTCGAAAAAAGAATTACAGAACAAAAGCACTACAACCCGATTGCGACGGTATATCACGCAATTATGGCAACTTGCATGCAACCGTTGCACAAGGTTTTCAGCGAAACTTTGTATAAAAAGTTGAAAAATTTGGCAGGTTTGAACCTCAAGGCTTCAATTTCTGGCGGTGGTGCAATCGGCTCTAAGGAAGAGGCTTTCTATGATGCAGTTGGGGTAAAATTAGTCATTGGCTATGGTTTGACGGAAACTGCACCGATTTTGACTTTGCGTTCTGTTACTGGAAAAAACTTTCTCGGTTGTGCAGGTGCACCGATTGAGGGTACGGAACTCAAAATCATTGACCCCGAAACGAAGAAAGAACTTCCACCTTTCGAAAAAGGCTTGGTTATGGTTCGTGGTCCGCAAGTTATGGGCGGATATTTCCACGACGAGGCGGCTACTCGTGCGGTTCTTGACGATAACGGTTGGTTTAATACGGGCGATTTGGGCTATTTGACTTATGATAACAATCTCGTTTTGAGAGGAAGAATGAAGGAAACAATTGTTCTTTCAAACGGGGAAAACGTTGAGCCTATCCCGATAGAGGACGCTGTTTTGGGTAGCCAATATATCAACCAAATCGTTTTGGTTGGACAAGACCAAGGGGCTGTTGGTGCGTTGGTAATCCCGACAAAAGAAGCACTCGAAAAATGCGGCGTTGATACGAGAGGACTTCGTATGCAACAAGATGTCTGCATTAAAAATCCTGCCCTTCGTAAACTCATCAAGTCTGAAATTGAAACTCATATTAAAAATAAGAGTAAGTTGAAATCTTTCGAAAAAATTCAAAAATTTGAAATTTTAAAAGAAGGCTTCAGCATCGATAACGGATTGATGACATCGACCGCAAAAATTAAACGTAATAAAGTTTTCGAAACTTACGACGATGTGATTATGGGAATGTATCAACAATAGTTTGAAAAATTAGTTTAAAAAAAGAGCCACGAATTTGTGACTCTTTTTTTTGTGGAAAATTATTTTCTTCCGTAAATGTCGGACAATCTTTCAATATCGTTTTCATCAATCAAATCGCCTTTTTGAACTTCAAGAATTTTTAAATTATTTTTGTATGGATTTTGGAGCGAGTGAATTTCTTTTACTGCAATGTCAATGGCTTCGCCCGTTTTGAGGGTTAATTCTTTGTCGCCCTTGATGATTTTTGCCGTTCCTTCAAGCACAATCCAATGTTCGCCCCTGTGATTGTGTCGTTGAACACTTAATTTTTGATTAGGCTTAACCGTGATTGTTTTAACAAGATAGCCTTCTCCTTCATCAATAACCGTGTAACTTCCCCAAGGACGTTCGAATGTTGTTTGTTTTTCCGTATTTTTCATATCTGCCTTTTTAACCGTAGAACAACCGCATTTACATTGTTTACAACAATTTTGCTTAGCCTTGCAAGCTGCATCGCTTGAAAGTCCTGATAACATTATTGCCGAAATAATCAATCCTGTCGATAAAACTTTTAAATTCATTAATTTTCCTTTCAATCTTTGATTTTTATTAACTATTTAACTTTTTTTTCGTAGTAAACTATAATTTTTTTATGAAAAAGAATTTTTATAACATAATTTCAATGATGTCAGGAACCTCTATGGACGGCACAGATGCCTGCCTTGTGAGACTTTCAGAGGATTTTTCGTTTGAAATTTTGGATTCTTTTTCTCTTGAATATGAATCTGAACTACGGAAAAAATTGCTCGATGTCGCTGTGGGAAATGGAACGGTTCAAGATGTTTGCTTTTTGAACTTTATCGTCGGGGAACATTTTGCAAAATGTGCAAACGAACTCGTCAAAAAATCGGGCATGAAAAAATCTGACATTGATTTTATTTCTTCCCACGGGCAGACGGTTTGGCATATCCCGAAACAGATTGAATTTGGCGGATATAAAACTTCTTCGACTTTGCAAATTGGTGATATTTCTGTAATTGCTGAAAAAACAGGAATTATGACAATCGGTGATTTTCGCCCGAAAGATATGGCAGCAGGCGGTCAAGGTGCACCGCTCGTGCCTTTTGCTGATGAAAAACTTTTCGGCAAGGATAAAAATCGTGCAATCCAAAATATTGGCGGAATTTCAAATGTGACCGTTTTGTCGAAAAATTGTCCGACATTCGCTTTTGATACGGGTTTGGGCAATATGTTGATAGACTATTTTTCAAATAAATTTTTCTGCAAAGAATATGATAAAAATGGTGATTTGGCAAAACTTGGCAAGGTTGATGAGACTTGGCTCAATGAACTTTTAAAAGATGATTATTATAACTTAACTCCACCAAAATCCACTGGACGAGAGCATTTTAATGATGTTTATGCGAAAAACATTTTAAAAACCGCACCTAAAAATAAATATGACATAATTCGCACTATCACTGAACTTACGGCAAAAACGATTTTTGATGCTTATGAAAAATTCGTTTTTCCAAAAACTTCGATTGATGAGGTCGTAATCGGCGGTGGCGGTGCTTTCAATCCTGTTTTGATGGAATTGTTGCAAAAATATTTTGGAAAAATCCCCGTTAAAACCCACAAGGATTTTGGAATAGATGACAAACTCAAAGAGTGTCTTGCTTTTGCGATTTTGGGGCTTAATACTTATTTGAAAAAAACGAACAATTTGCCCTCTTGCACAGGGGCGTGCAAAAATGTTGTTATGGGTAAACTTTCTTACCCCGATTAAGTGTGTATTTTTGACACTTTATGTTAAAGAATGTAAAAATTTAAAAAACAATTTTTTGTCATGTAGCAAAAAAAAAACTGTTGAGGGTTTGAAACATGCGTAGATAAAGAATCAATGGCGATAAAGTCTACCTTCAAAAACCTGAAAATCAATTTTGATAAGGGAAAGAGGCGGATTTTATCGTAGCATGTTTTTTATTAAGTGGTAGAATAAAATTAAAGAATACAATTAAAATATAAAATATAAGGATAGTAAAATGAATTTTAACTCATCATTCAGTAACCCTTCATTCGGTGGCAGAAGAGAAGATTTAAAGAACATCAAATCTCTTTCAGAAAACAATATGCCGATTTTGCCGAACAAGAAAAAATTGATTTTGTCAGCGATTGACAATGTTGCACAAACGGCTGATAAAAAAGACATTGAAATGCTTATGGGTACTGTTGAAACGATGAAATACGGTATTCAAAATAACTCGGAATTCGCTAAGGCTCTTGGCGGAATGAAGGGTGAAAAGGAAAATACAGATTGGGACGGAATTTTGCAAGGAACAATCCAAAATGCAATCAACGGTCAATCAGAAGAAGACAAGGCTGAATTGCAAGCAAGATTTCAAAAGATTTTTGGCGAAGAAAAACCTTTGTCAGAAGAAGAAAAGACCATGTTGCAATTAAGAAGTGACATTTTGGCATCGAAAGAATTGACAGATGTTATTTCTGATGCAGACAAAACGACAGAAGCCGCAAGAGCAACACAAAATCTTGATTATTTCATTGCATCATCAGAAATCAACACTGACGATAAAATCAAGTGCTTGGGTATGATGAAGCATTTCTTGAGCGATGATTATGAAATTAATCCGCAATTAAAAGATTATAAACTTCAAGCATTTTCAGAAATGGTAAATGACTTGATTATTCAAAGGCCTGATGAAGAAGCGTATACGATTAAAGATGTCAGCCAAAAACAAACAGGTATGTGTGCTGCAATTTCAATCGCTCGTAAGACAATCGCTTATGAAGACAAAGTTCGTGCAATGGAAATTATGATGAACGAACTCGATGCAACACCGACGATGAAAGTTTATGACAGAACAGAAATCGGTTCTGGTAAAATGGTTGAAATTCCGAAGGCTCACGTTGATTTTACAGACGGTATGAAAAAAGGATACAGAATCATCGATACAGGTACTCACCAATGGATGAATGCTGCAAACATTGTCGGTGACGGTTCTATTTCTGTTGCTCATTACCAAGCATTCGACCCTGATAACTACGAAATTTTCAGAGATGCAAAATGGTACAACGATATGCCGCAAGAATACAAACCGGCACAAAATTGGCTCAGATACCTTAACAAAGAACAAGGTGCTGTTTCAACTGCAGCAAAGAGAAACGCTGATATCGTGAAGGTTCAAAAAGAAATCGGTCAATACAAAAAAGATTACGAATTAGAAGCACAAAAAGCAGACGCTTCAATCCGTTCAACGATTTCTTCATTAGATCCTTCGATTTCTGATGCAAAAGCAACGGCTTTGACTCGTCAAGTTTTGAAGGCTGATAAATTAGAAAATGAAGAATTTAAAGTTAAATCAAGCGATCCGAAAGAAGTTAAACAAGCAAAAATCGCTGCATTCTTGAAGTCAGAACTTCCGAATGTTTCTGATGATGCTCTCAAGGCTAACATTGAAAAGATTTCGGGCATGAGAGATTTGTCGAACAGTGCAAATGAAAAACTTGCTAAGTTGAAATCACACAGCACTCCGCAAGCAATTTTCTCATACAACAAAAACTTGTTCACAGCAGCAGCACACCACAGACGTTCTGTTCAAGCAGAATTGAACGTTCCTGAAAGATTGTCTGCTTATGAAAAAGCACTCAACATTCCGACGAGAGTTGGTCTTGTTCAAGATGCTGCTGACAAAGTTTTGAACAATTTATCTTCAACTGCTGTTCTTGCTAAGACTGCTGAAAGTTTCGGTGTTGAAGCAAATGCAGATGCAGTTAAACTTGCAGTTGATAAAGCAATCACAACTTCAGAAGTTCAAATCCCTGCTCAATTAGATGACATTTTGGGCAAAATGGGAATGGGCGACAGAGTTACTGTTGTTTCGAACTTCCTTGATGCAGCCGCTGCAAAAATTAAAGCAGGTGACAGTGAAACAATGCAAACATTTGCAGAAAATGCTCACGTTAAACCTGATACAGCACAAGTTTTGAAGAAACTTGAAATGGTAAAAGCATCTTTGGCTGACAATCCGTCAAACAAACAAATTTCAGAAGCCGTAAACATTTTGGGTTACAATAACCAAATCGAAATGACTGCTGATATGTATAAGACATTCGCTAAGGCGATTGACGATGGTAGCCTCTCAAGAGAACAAACAGTCTCATTGCTCGGTCAAACACCGTCAAAAGCACTTGCTGATATGGGCAAAGAAATTAAATCACTCAACGATAAACAATTACAAATCGAACGTCAATTCGGCTTGCCGACAAGACAAGAAGTTGTTTTGAATGTTTTGGAAGCAACAGGCGAAGTTGTAACAGAAAAGACATTGCAAGATATGCAAGCGAAGTTCGATAAGGTTGCAGAAGCAAAATCAGCAAACGACAACAGAATTGTTGACCCGAGTGTTAAGAAGCCGAAAGTTCCGGATTCAATGTATAAATTTACTCCGGCAGAAAAGGCAATGTATGCACAAATCGAGGCTAAATTACCCGCTATGAAAGAATATGCAAGAGTAAATGCTAAGGAAATGAACGAAGCATTAGCACCGCAAATTGATGCACTCTTTGCTGAAACAGGTCGTCTTGATGGTCACCTTTGGGTTGGCGGTGAAGGCGAAAGCGGTTTGTACGATAACCAATCAATTAAAGTCCTCGAAATGATTACAGGCAAACATTATTACAACGAAGAAGATATCGACAAAGTTGTTGCACACATCAAGAAGGGCGAAGGCTCAGGTACATCTTCTACAAACGTATCTCACACAGGATATTCTGGACACGCTCAATACGTTGCAGAAGTTTCACAAGTTCCTGTTATCGATCCTGAAACAAAAGAAACAGTTATGAAAGATGTTTTATGGCACGATAATACTTGGGGCAAATGTGAAGATACAAATGTTTGGACAGACGAAAAAGGTGTTAAGAGAACAGATTACGGCAACGGTTACGGTGGCCCTGACGGATATGTATTTGACTCACGTTTGTTGACTGGTACATTCGTTGATGACCAAAAAGTTTACGTTGGTCGAACTGCAGAAGGTCAAAAATTCGATTTGTGGAAAGCGACGAGAATTGCAGGCACAAACCCTGATGCTGCAGAAAAAATCGACAATGTTATGAACTCGATTTTACAATTAGGCAACGCAGAAGGTGCAATCGCTGAATTCGAAAAAACATTCAAAGAATCTACTCCTGTAAACTTCGACCTTATGGACAGAGCAGATGAATTGATGGGCAAGGTTGATGCCGCTTACATCAAAAAAATTGAAAATGCTGAACCAAAGACACAAGCAGACTTGGATGCAATGAATGATTCAGTATTGAATACATTGCTTGAAAAAACAGCATTACAAATGTCAACAAATTCTGAAGCAGTCAGAAAGTATGTTGGAAATACTTTGGATCTTGACCAAATAGCAACCTTAAGAGAAAAACTCCCCGAAATTCAAAAGCAAATGATTGCAGCACCTTTCTTGAAAGGTGAAGAAGCACCGAGAGAAGTTGTTAAGGCTGCTCAAGGTGAAATTCTTGATGCAATCAACACAACATTTGCAAATGATACAAACGCTGACACTGCTGCATTGCAAAATGTTGTCAAAGGTATCGTAACAGTTCCTGCTGACAAACTTAACGGTTCAGTTGCAAACCTTAAACAAGTGATGATTAACAACGCTGATGAACAAATCAAAGGTGGCATCGCTGATAAGGCAAAGGCTGCAGAACTTTCAGCAAAAATCGCTGACATCATTTCATCAACAATCGATGATAAGATGATGATTAATTCTGTTGAAGATTTGAAGGCTAAGACAGACCTTGCAGATACGATTATTGAATTGGTTGATAACAAGTTCAACACTTCATCAGATGCTGATTTGGTTGCCGGTTTGCAAAAACTTCAAAATATGTCAAACGAAGAATTTAATGCATTCCTCGCTGATGCAACACCTGCTGAACTTGGTATGAAGAATGTTCAGGCAATCGATGTTGCAAGACAAATTAACGCACAAAAAGGACCTGCAACAGAAAAATTCCAACGTAATGCAAGATTGTATACATTGTTGACAGAAGGACCTCAAGGCGATGATGCTCCTGAATGGGTTTATCGTAACTTGAAACAACAACTTTCACCTGTTAAAAACACAGTTGATATCAACGGTATGAAGTCTGTATATGCAAGCAGATTCGGTGTTCACGCTGCATTCCCAGAAGCAGAAATTATGACTCAAGGTGAAATCAATGACCAAGTTGCAGAAATGTTAGGCTCGGTTGCTGATTCGGTTAACGGTATCAAAACTGCTTCAAACAAAGGCGAAGCGGCTGCTGAATTAAATCAACAAATCAGAGATTTCGTTGGTGCAAACGTTGCTGAAAAATACCAAGCAAAAGCAACAGGCTTGATTAATTCATACATCAAGGCTGTCAAGAACGGTTCGGCTGATGCTGATAAGATTGCAGCAGATGCGGCACAAGTTCTTGAACAAGGTCACATCACGAAGTTCCCGAACGAATTGATTAAATCATACATCAAGGAAGTTCAATCGAATAACCCGAACGAAGCAAAACTCGAAACATTCCGTGATTATATGACAACTGCATATCAAGTTTCAGAAAATGCTTTGGTTGAATATGATTTGATTGACAATGCTGAAAACGGTATTGAAACAATGATGAATCAAACGTTTGACAACTACAAGTTGAACACTGCTGATGGCAGAGAAGTTTCGTTGAACTCAGACGAAGGCGTTATGTTCTTGGTTGATCAACTTGCTAACCCTGCAAATGACAGTACGGCACTTCAAGTGTTCTTTGCTCACACAGGTCTTGGTGAAAAGGCAGTTGACTTGATTTCTAAGTCAGTTGACCTTGATGCAATTCCTGCGGCTTGCGAACAATTAGGTTTACAACTCACAGAAGCGTTGACAGATGTTAAGGCTTTGGACGGCAAGTTTGGTGAATTTGCAGAAAGCAAATCAGTTGCTTATTCATCATACAAAGATGCAGTTCAACACTTTGTAAAAACAATGGATAAGGAATATGCAGATAAGTCAGTTCAAGAAAGAAGAATTTACTCAGTTTATAGATCATTCTTGAATAAGACACAAAATGCAGATTTCGCAAAGAACTTGCCTGCTGAACAAATCATGCCGATGCTCGAAAAAGTTCACTCATTGGCTGTTCAAAATGTTAACAACAGTGCATTGCAAGGAGCAGAACAGTTGAATGTCTTGTCTCAAACATTGGTAACAAGATTGTCAGCAATGGAAGCACTCAAAGTTCCTGCTGATTCAGACAGTGAAAAAACAAGAGTTGAGTTCGTTCAAAAAGGTAACGATGTTTACGCTCAACTTGCGGAAACAATCCAAAATATCAATGCACTTCTTGCTTAAGCAAGGTTTGCAAAAGATAAAAGAAAAACGGGGCATACGCTCCGTTTTTTTTGTAAAAATTATTTTTCTGTAATATCGATATTTCTTTTTTCGAGTTCTTTGATGAGTTTCGGGGTGACAATTTCCCAGACTTGTTTGTTGGGGTGTCCGTCATTTGGAATATAGTATTTTCTTTGATTAAGGTTGAGTTTTAAGTCATCACTGAAACTTATTATTTGAATATTTTCTTTTGCCAAATCGTCAGAAATATTTTTTAACGTTTGAGAAGGACTATATTCTAATATGACCAATTTTGTTGTCGGATATTTTTTATTTATTTCTTCTTTCAATGTTTTGAAATGAAAAAATAACATTTCCTCTATTCGTTTTTTGAAAAATGGAGAAATGGCGAGTATGTTAAAAAATCTTTCGTTTATTGTATAGATAAGCGGAAAATTTGAACTTTGAAAATGAAAGATATTTTTCCGAGGGATTAATTTATCACCCTTGACTTTATACAAAATTTCATCTCGTTCGAAAAACACATTTGGCATAAACATTCTTTTGTCTTGAAACATGCCATATAAAAAAAACACAGCCAAAGGGTCTTTTATGTTGTCTTTGAGGAGAATATCATTTTTTGCCAAAAAAACAGTGTGATTCAATCCCCAACTGTGAAAGGCTTTGTTATAAACTGGGTTTTTGATTAAATGACCTAACTTTGCAGAAAGAGTTTCATCTTCTTCTAAACCAAATCCATAAGCATAGGAACAACCAGTGATATAAATTGAAGGAAGAGTGCTGTTTTTATTTTCAGGTTTTCGGTACGGAATTTGAGAAGAATAAAATGAAACACATTTGTTAGCCGATTTATTTTTTTTGAACAGGTTTTCATAATATGACATTTCTAAACCATATTTTTGCCTTGCTTGACAAAAAATGAAATAATCAAATGCAAAAAATACAAATATTAAGAAAATCAAATTTAAGATAATTATTTTTTTCATAAGATGAGAATTAAAAAAGGAGAAGGGGGGATTCGAACCCCCGGTCCCTGTTACAGGACTCAGACTTTCGAGGTCTGCACCATAAACCACTCGGACACTTCTCCATTTAGTTTATATTATTTTTTGTTTTCTGCTATAATCCTATCATGAAAAAAATTAGTTTTGTATTTTTATTTTTAATTTTGTTACTAATATTAAGCCTTGACTGGTTTAATCACTCTTCATACAAGGCTTTAGAAATTTCAGACGATTGTAAAATCGGAATAGATTTGAATCATAACGGGAATATTTCAGAGAAAGAATATTTTTCTCTCGATAAAATTAGAACATTCTGTTCGGCGAAAGATATTTCCGAGATTGAAAAATCCATTGGAAAACTTTCTTTAAAGGAAAAAATTTATCTTGCTATAAAGACAAAGGAAGTTTTTCAAAAAACATTTCTGCTCTCTAAAATCAGGCTTGATAACTCTGAAATGACGGTGAATTTTCAAGACCCGAATGTCATTTTGTTAAGAAAAGGTGTGGCATTTGCTGTTGATGAAAATTATAAACAGTTTGAAAATTTTGATGCCCTAAAAAAGTTAAAAAATGATGCAAAAACAAAGAATTTCGTTCTTTTGAATACAAAAAGTTTGAAATATCATAAATTAGATTGCCAAAAAGGTGCAACTTCAAAACAAAAAATATACGTTTTATTCGAAGAACTTCCCCAAAAAGCAAAACCTTGTGGATATTGTTATAACTCCGTTTCCAATAATATTGCCGCTCAAAAATTGCCAACGAATAAAATTGAGGAGTTCTCAGATAGCATCGGCAATGTGAAAATTTTTCAAACAATGGGTGTAGGAACGCTTAAGCCTTCTTCAAAATGTTCGACTGCAATGTGTCGGAGTTTGCTGAAGGAAATCAATTCGTCAAAAACTTCTATCGATATGGCGATTTATGATTTTTTGAATCAGCCTGAACTTCTTAAGGCTCTTCAAAATGCCAAGTCTCGTGGAGTAAAAATCAGGGTGGTCATTGATAATAAAAATTATAAAGAAAATGTTTATGCTAAAAATGCGGTAAACTCTTTCGCTGCGGTGGTTTATGATGATTCTTTTAATAAAAAAGAAGCGTTTCGCTTGATGCATAATAAATTTATGATTTTTGACGGACAAAAAGTCTGGACAGGTACGGCAAATGTAACTGACACTTGTCTTTCGGGATTTAATTCGAATATTACGTTGATTATTAATTCGAAACAGGTTGCTGAGATTTTTGAAAAAGAGTTTGAAAACTTTGCCAAAGGTAAATTTCATTCTGCTAAACCTAAAACAGAAATTAAAACGATAAAAGTGGGGCAAACGTCAATAACGCCGTATTTTTCGCCTAAGGATAAAGTTATTTCTTCACAGGTAATTCCTGAATTGAAAAAGGCTCAAAAATATATTTATATTCCATCTTTTATCACGACACACAAGGATTTTTCGACTGAGTTAATCAATGCTAAAAAGCGAGGCGTCGATGTTCGATTGATAACAGATGCGACAAGTGCAAGAAACAAATATTCTGTACATACTTTGTTGCGTAAAAATGGTATTCCTGTAAAGACAGAAAATTTTGCTGGCAAAATGCACGCAAAGGCTGTAATCATCGATGATAGGATTGCTTTCGTTGGCTCAATGAATTTGACCAAAAGTGGTAATGTTTATAATGATGAAAATTGTTTAAAAATCGAGAATAGGCAATTAGTTGTTGATTTGAAAAAAGGATTTTTGAAAATTTGGGTAGCAATTCCTGATAAATTTTTGAAATTCGACCCGAGTGCAGAATCGCTTGACTCTGTCGGTTCTTGCTTTGATGGGATAGACAACGATTTTGATGGATTTGTTGATGGAGCGGATAGCGGTTGCAAAATAAAATCGGCTAAAAATAAATAATCGCCGATTTTAAAACTAAATATTTTGTTTCTACATTCTATTATCTCGCATCAAATCTTGATTTTGCTTGATTTGATTGAGCGGATTCATCGGATTGTTCCAAAGTTCTTGTTGAAGCATTTCATCTTCACTATCAAGTTCAATGTCCTCATCTCCGTTTGCAGGAATTAATTGCGGATACAAATCTCTTGCTCTGTCGAAATTCGGGTTTGTTGCAGGGAATACCTTGTATTTTAAGTTTCTCATTCTTGTGACGAATGCTTTTTCTTTACGTTCGTCAGAGAGAGACATCGGGTCGTTTATGACCGTTTTGTCAAATTTGATGTCCATATCTTTTGAACCCAGCAGCATCGAGTAGTACAAGTGGGTTGATTGTCTCGTAAAGTCGTATCCTAAGGTTACTTTCGCTTCATCAGGACCAACGCTGATTAAAAATTGGTTTTCTTGCAAAAATCTGTCGATGTCTGTGTTTTTTCCGGGGCCTCTGTAATAAGATTCTCTGCCCGCAAGTGACATTGTCGCAACATATCCGATAGACAAATATTTGTTTAATCTTAAACCTTCGATAATTTGTAAACTTGATTTCCCATAGTAGTAATCATCGAACATAAATGGAGTTCCGCCGCCAACACCAGTTTGGAAGTATGAAAGTGATTGCGACCAACCCTTGAATGTCGTGGATATATATGGGTAAATTCTTCCCAATCCAAAGGTATCGCCCGATGTGTATTGAGAAACCATACCCTGCAAACCGATACCGCCTGCTGCGGCAAAGTTGTTAGCACTGTTTGTGAATTTGAAGAAATCTTTGTTTAATTGTCCCATCCATCTTGCTCTGCCTTCGCCAGAATCTCTGAAACTCGAACGATTCCAGTCGGCATACGCACCGATGCTCAAATTGTGTTCAAAATGAGCGTCTAAATCTCTAATGTAATATTTGTCACGGTAATTCAAAGCAACGCCGTATGCAGGACGTCTTGCACCCATAAACCATTCATTTCCGTATGTGTTTTGGGTATAAAGTAAGGACAAATTCTTCGTAAGTTTTTGTCTACCCTTCAAGGTGAAATTCTTTTTTGCTGTACCGTATGCAACTTGGGTGTCATTGTATTCGTTTAAGAAATTGACAAAACCACCAACCCCTAATCGGCTTTTGTCAGTGTCGTACATCAGTAATGGTGCAACTCTCAAGGTTGATGAGAACGGCAAATCCGCAACAAATGACGGGCCGACATACATACCCAAAATGGTGTCGCCCCCGATTTCTGGTACGTTTGTCTGCATTACTGAACCATTTTTGTCAGAGTTGATTCTGATTTCTGGTACAACAGCAAGTTTTATTTTTTTATAATAAACACTGACACCCTTCAAAACGATGTCATTGTGTTCTTTTTTCGGTGTGACAATGATTTCTTTGACTTTGAATTTCATCGATGTCGGTTCGGGCTTCGCCAGATAAGAATCCCCAACGTCCATTGAGATTTGGTTTAAAATGCTTGAATAACCTTGACCGACGGCCTCTATTCTTTTGTCCTCAAGAATTCTTATGACACCGTCGTTTTCTTGAATTTTGTCAGAATAAACGTATGCTTCTTTCGCCTTAACGCTGACTGAATAGTTTGAGGTTACTGGGCTTTGAATCCAGCCACAAGCCGTACTCATATCAATGTAAATGAAATCACCGGTCGTTACGTTATCGCCCTTGATAATTTTAACGTTTTGGTATGCTTTTACGCTGCTTGTTTCGTAAGAGAATATGATTTTGTCGCCGTAAAGTTCAAAATCTTGCCCCTTAACTTCGAATTTTGCATTTCCGATTGCTTCAATTTCGTTGCTATCCGGGTTGTAATTTGTTTCATCAGCAGTGAGCATAATCGATGAATTTACTGATTGCTGTTGGTTTTGCGAGTTATCTTTTTGTTTTTTCTTTTTGTTTTTAGAGAAGAATTTTTTATCTGACGGGTCAGAAACCACCATATCATCAGCGTTTGAAACACTGTTGGCTTCTTCGTTTGCAACCTCGCCACCAGAATGTGTTACGTTCAATTCGAATTTGTCGTTTCTGATACGCTTTTTATCCGCACGTTTTAAGGATTTTATGTACTCTGCATCAGTCAATGTTTGTTCTTCTGTTGAAGCATTTGTGTCGAAATGTTCAACTTCAATTTTCTTTTTCTTCTCTTTTTTTGCTTTTTTATCTGTTTTGTTGCCGAATAAATTAATTGTTTTTTCAGGAACTTGATAGTCTGTTCCGTACAAGGCTCTTTCGAAAACAGCATTGTTTAAATCCGCCGCCGGAGTGGAAATTCCGATTGCTAAAAGCAATAACACTATTTGTAGTTTTAATTGATTATGAATTTTCACGCTGTTTACCTTTTTCTAAATATAGTTGAGCGGGTTGACTGGACGTCCATTGATACGGACTTCAAAGTGAAGGTGTGGGCCTGTCGAATAGCCTGTTGAGCCTACATAACCGATGATTTGACCTCTCGAAACGTTTTGTCCGTTTGATGCTGCAATTCTTGATTGGTGAGCATATAATGTCGAAGTCGGTCTGCCTTTGACGTTACCGTGGTCAATGATTACAACTTTGCCGTATCCTCCGTACCAGCCTGTGTAAATTACTCTGCCTGAGTTTGCGGCTCTAATCGGTGTTCCCATCGGTGCTCCGATATCAACACCTGTGTGGTAAATTTTTGTCTTGAAAATCGGGTGGATACGATAGCCGAAATATGATGTAATTCTTCCTCCGCAAGGTCTTAAAAATACCCCTGTCGCAGCAGGAACCCTGCTGTGTGATGAGCGTTTTGACAACATTCCTTGAATACTTGCTGATTGTCTTGCAAGTTCTCTTTCTGAACGTTCGAATGCCGCTCTGTCATTCTTTAATTTGCTAATCATTGCGGCGTTGCCATTGATTTCTCTTCTTATTTGGTGTTTTCGAGAATTCATATCGTCGATAGAGGTTTCCAATAATCGACGTTCGTTGTCTACTTGTGCTCTCAATCTCGCAATCTGCATCGCACGTTGTCTCGTTTGCTCAAGGTTTTGTTTATCCCTTTTCGCAACAAGACTTTGATAATAAAGTCTGTCTAAGAAAGTATTTACATCGTTTGATGATAGAATATACATAAAACTGCTCATTCTCTCTTTTTTGTAAATCTCTCTTATACGTTGGCGTGCAACCGCTTCATTTCTCGCAAATTCGGCTTTCGAAACATCTAATTGGTACTCCAAATTCGAAAGTTTCGTCTTTGCTTTGTTGTATTGTGCTTGCGAATTTTGCAATGCTCGTTCGTTTCTTTCCAACTTTTGTTGGTTTCGAATCATCTTGTTAGTTTCTTGAGTTTCAAGAATTTTTAATTTCTGGATTTTTGCTCTCGTTGCTTTTCTCTTTTGCGTGATTTCACTCAAAGTCAACGCAGAACAAGGCTCTGCCGTATGTAATATCAGTAGAGCCAAAATTAGCGATAAAAAGATTTTTATCGACTTTCTAAACATGCATTATCCTTGAAATGCCGATACTGCCGCTAAAATCAACGGTGTTACAACAAAACATGCCGTGATGATTATGATAATGATTTTTCTATTATTTCTGAAAAATTCCATAAAATTCTCCCAATTCTTATATTACAATTTTACCTCAAAAATCCCGTGTGGCAACGATTTAATATCTATTGAAACATTACATAAAAAAAGTTCATAAATCTATACATAACACTATCTGTTGTATGTTTGTGCTGATAAATTTTCTGTCTTGTTTTGGATAGCACAAGTAGTGTTATTGTGTTAAATACTAAGAATAATGGGCGATAACACTATTAGTGTTGTTCAAAAATATCTGTTTCTGTTATAATTATATCTATTTTTTTATCGTGGGGTTCGGTTGGCAAATTGTCTGAAAGTAGTGCATTGGGCAATAATGAGACCTTGACACTATTTGTGTTTTTTAGATATTCGTCGTAAAAACCGCCGCCATAGCCGAGACGATTGAAATTTTTGTCACAAGAAAGAGCGGGAACGACAATCACATCTTGTTCTTGAGGGAGATAAATTTCATTATTGATTGGCTCTAATATGCTGTATTTGTTTGGTGACAAATTGTTTGGGTTATATTTGACCATTATAATTTTGTCGTTTATTATTTTGGGGGCGTAAATGTTTTTGTTTTTCAGGTTGAGAATTTTTTGAGTATTGATTTCGTTTCCGAAGGAGATGTAGGTGCAAATATTTTTTGCATTAATAAAAACGTCGAGTTCAAAGAGATTATTTACAATTTTTTCACTCAAGTTATCGATATCCAATGTATTTCTTTTTGTTTTGAAAAGTTTTCTCAATTCTGATTTATTCATAAAAACATTATACAAAAAAGGGACTTCGAGTGAAGTCCCTTTTTTAAATTGAATGAAACATTATTTGATATTAGCGAAAGTCCAATCATCGTAGTTGGGGTTTTCGGTAATTTCAAAATCACTGTCCAAGCCACCTTCATTTGCTTCGTGAGCGATAGGTTTATAGAGTCTGTTGTAGTATTCAATAACCATACGATCTGAGTTGAAGTATGCTTCTGAAGTTCTAACTGCTTGACGCATAAGTCTTGCCCATTGAAGTTTCTTATCGTAGTACGTAGGAATGATTTGTTTTTCGATGATGTTCATAATACATTCGTAGTCTTTTTGGTGACGTTCTTCGAGCGGAAGATTTTCATCTTTGAATCCGGGATATTCAACAGTGTAACCGTTGATTCCAGGGAATGTACCTTCAACTGCCCAACCATCAAAGATTGATAAGTGCAAAGCACCATTCATGTTTGCTGACATACCTGAAGTACCTGATGCTTCCAACGGTCTGATAGGTGTATTGAGCCATACATCTGAACATTTTTTAAGTTTTGCACTGAGGTCGAGTTCGTATCCAGGGATAATAACTACGTTTCTGAGTTCTCTTGAGTATTTCAAGATTTGGTCGAAGTTTTCTCTACCCATTACGTCTGCCGGGTGGAACTTACCTGCGAAAATAAGTTGAACTTTGTTTTCGTCAAGGAGTTTTTTAATTCTGTCCATATCTTTGAAGAGCAACCAAGGACGTTTGTAATCTGCGAAACGTCTTGCCCAAGTGATTGTCAAAACGTTCGGGTCAAGTCGCTTACCTGTAACGTTTGCAACAAATTTGAATATTCTTCTCTTCAATTCAACTTTTGCATCAAGATAATCTTGAAGTTCTTTTGCTTCTGTAAATCTCTTATCTTGCCAATAGTGAACGTTTACAGCGTTTGTAATTGCTCTAATCGGACATCTGTTGTCAACCCATTCCCACATTTTGTTAGCAACGAGACCGTGCAACTGTGATACAGCGTTAGCCAAACGGCTCATTCTGAGTGCTGCAACTGTAAGTGAGAATTGTTCACCGCCGAGTTCGACTGCTTTTTCTCTTGATGCTCCTGCGAAGAAACCGCCTTGGAGTAATGTGTCAACCCAGTGAACTTCGTTACCGGCAGTAACAGGAGTGTGAGTTGTGAATACTGTTCTGCGTCTTACTTTGTCCAAGTCGCCTTTGTATTGTCTCAAAAGTTCAAATGCGGCAGGAAGTGCGTGACCTTCGTTCATGTGGATACAATCGAATTTTTCGCCGATTGCTTGAAGGAGTCTGATACCGCCGATACCTAAAACTGTTTCTTGTGCAATTCTGATTTTTTCATCTGAATCATAAAGTTTGTGAGTGATTCTTCTTGCCCATTCTGAGTTTTCAGGAACATCTGTTGTCAATAAGTAAATCGGGCAAGTTCCGAAGAGTTCGGGGTCTACTTTAAACGCTTTAACTTTAACTTTTTCTCCGAAAATATCAACATCAGTTGTTGCAGATACTTGAGTTAAGAAGTCATAGTGCTTACGGATATAAGCGACTTCAACATTTCCGTTTTCGCCGATACGTTGATCGTAATAACCGTATGACCAAAGAATAGAAACGCCGACCATAGGCATTTGAAGATATCCTGCTGATTGCATGTGTGAACCTGCTAAGAAACCCAAACCGCCTGAATAAATAGCCAATGATTGGTCAATCGCCATTTCCATTGAAAAATATGCTACGTTAGGTAATGCCATTTGTTTTTCCTTTATTAATCTGTTTTTTCTCTTTTTTCATGCCGTTTATTAAAAACGACATCAACAACATAACACAAACATAACGCTTTGACTACTTTCAGATGTTTTTGTAAAAATTTTTCATATAATATTACTTTTTCAAATCATGAAATTTTTGCTTTTTGGGCGGATTTTCGGCTTTTGATGTTTTTTATTTCATATTCTTAATTTATGTAAAGCAATATTAAGTTGATATTAATGACAAAAATTATTTTGAATGCTATGCTTATATCAGAGGACAGTGTAATGGGCTTATTTAATTTTTTTGGTAAATCTAATTCGTCACAACCTAATCGTGTTCAGGCACAAAAAAACCGTGATGAGATGAAAGAACGTCTTATGGCTACTTTGACGACTAATCTTTCTGCTCATAATTTTACTAAAATGGAAATTAAGGAAGTTTTCGATATCATTGAACTTGCAGAAGCAGATATACAAAACCTCAAAGACAGTCTCGTTCAAATTAAGCAAACAAGTGCTAATCCTACTGCTGCAATACTTAAAATAAAAAAAGAAGTCGAGTTTATTCAACAACAAATGGCGGCAGATATTAAAACAAAAATTAGACAAATTAAATTGAGAAAACAACAATTTAAAAAAGAAAGAATTTAATCATGAAACTTGCCGTATTTGATTTTGATTCCACTCTTATGGACGGCGAAACTTTGGAATTTTTGGCTCGAGAGTTTAATCTTCAAGAGCAAATTGCCGCTATTACAAAACGTGCTATGAACGGCGAAATCGATTTCTTCGAAAGCCTCATCGAACGTGTCGCTTTGCTAAAAGGTCTTGAGCAATCAAAAGTCGAATATATTTGTAAAAATTTACCAATGATGAATGGTGCAAAAGAAATTATCACGGAGTTGAACAATGCAGGGTTCAAAACGGTATGCTTTTCTGGTGGTTTTAAAACCGCTACTACTCCCGCAAGACACATCCTTGGGTTAGATGCGGATTTTGCAAACATTCTTCACTTCAAAAATGGTAAAATGACTGGGCTTGTCGGCGGAGAAATGATGTTCTCCTCAAGCAAAGGTGAAATGCTCGTAACTCTCCAAAATCTTTTGGGCGTCTCTCCTGAAAATACCGTTGCTGTTGGCGATGGTGCTAACGATTTGAGCATGTTTAAGCATGCTGGTACTCGAGTTTCTTTCTGCGGTAAAGAAGTCTTGAAAAACGCTGCAAACATTGTCATTACAGAAAAAGATTTAACTTTGGCTATTCAACCGATTTTGCAAATGAACGGTGTGTGCTAATTTAAAAATAAATAATTATTGATTTTTTATCGCTTTTGGGGTAAAAAAGTGATATAACAATTTTTTGAGATTCTTCAATTCACTCAGAATGAAGAAGAGAATAAATAAATTAAATAGAAAAGTCGGGACGTAGCGCACTTGGCGAGTGGAACGGAAGCCAAATTCCAATTAAAACCAAACTGCGTGAGGAACGAAAAAAGATTCTTCGATTCGCTCAGAATGATGAAGAGAATAAATGAATTAAATAGAAAAGTCGGGACGTAGCGCACTTGGCGAGTGGAACGGAAGCCAAATTCCAATTAAAACCAAACTGCGTGAGGAACGAAAAAAGATTCTTCGATTCGCTCAGAATGATGAAGAGAATAAATAAATTAAATAGAAAAGTCGGGACGTAGCGCAGTTTGGTAGCGCACTTGCTTTGGGAGCAAGGGGTCGCAGGTTCAAATCCTGTCGTCCCGATTTTTTTGCTTAAAAATTGAAAAAGTTGCAGTCGCCAAATTTCAAATCACAAAATGATATAGGTTAAAAAAATATTAAAAAAGCATGGATAAATTATAAAAAGCCGAGTTTTTGTAACTCGGCTAAATTTTTGTTATTCGTCTTTCAAAACTGTATTTGTGACCACATCAGAGACGCCGTAGCAGGTGTCGAGAGCACTTTCGATATCTTTGTGGATATCTCTGAATTTGATTACCGTGAGGGCATCAAATTGTCCAGAAAACAGTGCATCGAGAGCCATATAGTGAATTTCATCGCCTCGAGTTTCGATTTCCTTCATCTTCAAATTTCTGTCGGTAATTTCAGAGACTGAGGTATTGCGTTTGAAATTTGCCATAATGTAGCCGAGTTCTTCGGTTGAGGAGATGAGGGTGTGTGCTTGCATTTTCATGTGTTCAGTTGCTTCTGCAATTCTGTAAACCCTATAATTCATGCAGGCTTTGACGATTTTTTTTGTGATTTTATTAAGCATGGACGAAATTCTTTGGATATCGTCACGGTCGATGGGGGTTGATTTTGATTGGTTCAAGACTTTGAGAGTTTTTCTGAAAATTTTGTTGCTTTTGTGTTTGTATTGGCGGGCGGAAATCATTTCGTCGTCAGTAACTCCGTTTTCCAAAATTCTCAAAAACAGTGCTGCTGCTTGTTTGCAGGTTTCTGCACTTTCTTGAAAGTATTCGTAAAAAATTTCATTTCTTTTTTTTGAAAAGATAGAAAATATATTAAAATTTGCCATAATTCCTCAATCTAAGCCAATTTTCTTCTGACTAATTCTTTTTTAATTTTATTAAGTCCCGACTGAATAATCCGAGAAATCCGAGAGGGCGAGAGGTTGTATTCTTCCGCCATTTCACGAAGTTTTTTTTCGTCAAAAAATTTTGCCTCGATAAATTCTTTTTCTCGAGGGGGAAGAAGTTTCATTGCTTCTTTTATCGCCTTACTCATTTCGCTGAAAACGACCTGTTCTTCTGGTGTTTCGTGGGTATCTTTAATTTGAGTTGGATTTTCATTTTCTGAAAGTTCATCGACAGACAAAATAGTTGTATAGACGGCAGCACGGACGTTTGTGGGGTCTTGGTTTGCGAACATGTTATTTTGTTGTTTGCTTTTCAAGACGTACCATTTATAACGGCGGCGTACTTCGTTTCGAACAGCCCATTTTACGGCAGTCGAGAGGTAAGATTTGTTATATTTTTCAGGTGGGGCGGAAGAACAAAGTTTATGAATGACTTGAGTTGCGATATTGACAATCTCGTCATATTCCGCCAAATGCTGTGCCGACATTCTCTTATATTCTACTTTTGCCAAAGTCTCTATAAGTTCTTTATAGTCAGCAATATTGAATTTTCTCACAACATTTTCTGTCTGTGACACATCAACCTCATTTAACATTTTCATATTATCTGAAAAAAAAATTATTTTCCATAAAAATTTTTTTATGAAATTTTTAATTATAAACAATATTTCTTAATAATAGAGAAATTTCGACAAAATCATAGTAAAATAATTATTACAGAATAGAAACAGGGGAAAAGATTATGATACAAATGCAAGATGTAACAGTTTTTGACATGCCTATTGAAGTTCAAGCACAAGAGCAAAGAATTGCGGAACTGGACAGAAATTATAATCTTTCACCGTCAAATTCTGCATACACGTACAAATATGAAAAAAAGAAACCAAAAATTGTTCAACCTAAAACGACGGCAATTTCGCCAATGGTGATTTATCTTACGGAAAAATTGCGTCAAGGTAATCCGCAAGAACAAAAACGTGCGTTGGTAGCGATTTTGCAAGGTTTGAACAAGAAAAAAGGGTCGGCTCAATATTTGGATTCGAGCCTTACAGATGCACTTTTCTTTGTAATTGACCAAGATACATCGAAGATGCAAGGTCCAACAAGACAGCAACTTCGTTATAGAAAACAATTAAGAGAAAATAAACGTTTGCCGAAAGAAAAAATCGACATTGCTGTTCAACTCTCTGATAAAGAAATGGCTGAACGTAACAAGGCGTATTCGTTGTATCTCGTTGCGAAAATCCAAAGCGAACTTTGCAATCAAATTGCAGAAAGAACTGGATTGCAACCGAAAGTTAACGATTTGCCGATTGTTCAACGTTTGATTAAGGTTTCTCAAACTAACAAGGACGAAAATATCAGAGGGGCTGCACTTGGTGCGTTGGCACTTTTGAATAGACCTGAATTTGAACAAGATTTGTCTGTGATTTTTAGTAAGGCTGCAAATTCAAATGATAAAATTATCAAAGAATATGCAGAAAGAGCATTAAAATCACTTTCAGAAGGCGATCCGTTCGAAGAATAAGGAGTTTGTCATCAGTATCCAGACGAAAATTACAGGGCAAAAAGGTGAGGACATTGCCGCTGATTATCTTGTGAAAAAAGGTTATGAGATAATCGCTCGAAATGTACATTTTTCGAGGAATTGCGAAATCGATATTATTGCAAGAGAAAAAGACACCGTTGTTTTTGTCGAGGTGAAAACGAGAAAAACGTTGAATTTTGGACACCCTTTTGAGGCGATAAACAGGGTAAAACTCCAAAAAATTATCACGGGTGCATTGACTTATATTCAGGACAAAAAGTTGAAAAAGTTCAGAATAGACGGGATTGCGGTTATCGGTTTAAATAATCCGAAAATCGAACATCTGAAAAATCTTGGTATGGATTAGTTTTTCGGGAATTTATTTGTGAGGTTTTTTCGTTTATGAATATTCAAAAAAATGAAAAAATACGATTTGTGGCATCTATTTGTTTGATGTTTGTTGCTGTTCTGATTTTTTGTCTTTCGACTATGAAAAATGATTTTTTGTATGTGCCTCATTTCCATTCAAAGTTTAAGAAGGTTTGTTTCAATATTGAATTGCCAAAAGAGTTGAAGAATCGAGTGACTCTGCTGGTTAACGACGTTGATTTGAGCAAAAGTTCAGATATTTATTGGGAAGAATTTCGATTTGAATATCCTACTGATAATTGTAATTCATTGGGGACGAGTTATTTTTTCCCTGTCGAAAGTTTGAAAATAAAAATCGACGGAAACAGGGGTGAGGCTGAGAAAATTTTAAAACAAATCAGTTCATCGATTGTTTTTGTGGGTGATGAATTTTTTTCTTTTGACAATTCTCAAATCTCTGATTTCAAGCGGATTTCTGACGATAAGTCTACGACTTTGACGTTGCCTGATTTGGCGAAAAATCAGTATAAGGGCGATGTTAACGCTTTTGTTGTGAACTTTTTCTCTTTAATTTTTGGCTGGCAAAATTACATAATCGGCTGGGTGCTTATGTTTTTGGGCATTTTTGTGTTGCCTCGTTCGAGGATAAAAATTAGCGGATTTTGTATTTTAGGTTCGATTTTTTTATTTGGCACAATTTTTAGATTGAATATGTGCGGTCAGTATCCATTTTGGTTTGACGAATTGGTATTGACTTATGGCTGCGGTGGTGATCATCTTGACAGTTTGTATAAACTTAAAAATGAAATGTGCAATCCGCCAGTTACGATTTTTATTTATCGAATGATTACATGTTTCAGTTATGACGTGGATTTTTTTCGAACTATATTTGCGTTGATTGGCTCGTTGGGTCTGTTGACGGTTTATTTGCTCGGAAAGGATAGAGTTTCTGAAAAAGTTGGGTTGATTTCGGCACTCATCGCTGCATCTTCGATGTATGCGATTTCTTATTCGCAAAACTGCAGAAGTTACGCTTTTTCCTTTGTTATTGCTCCTCTTTTTGCGTTTTTTATGTTCAAAACATTTGAGAATAAAAGTTTCAAATATTACCTTGGTTTGTGCCTTTCAGGCATTATTGTTATAAATTTACACTTGTTTGGTTCGATATTTTTGTTTGTGAATTTTATTTATGGCGTTTGGCACAATTTGAAAGAAAAAGAGTATAAAAATCTTGCAAAGTTTGTTGGGGTGTATGTTTTAATTGGTTTTTCATTTTTGCCGTTCTTTATGAATACAATTTTGAAAGGTCATTATTTAGATTCTGGTTTCACATATATGCCTAATTGTACATATTCTGAAATTTTGATTACTAATTTTGGAACAATTCCTTTGGCGATTGTTTTTGGCGGATTGGCAATAATGGCGGTGATTTTTAGAAAATGGGCGTTTCCTGATTACGATAAAAAACAAAACGAATTTTTGAGTTATCTGATTTATTTCATGTTTTGTTTTTATATTGTCACGATTTTGATTTCGAACTGGCGTGGAATTTTGAACTCTCATTATTTTTATATTATCTATGGGTTTGAAATAATTTTCATATCTTCCTTTATCGCAAGGTGGCATAGGGCTTTTGCGTGTATTTTTCTTTTGTATTTTCTATCGACACAAAGATTCAATACGTCATTTTATTCCGTAATGACCTATCGTGATTTGGACAAGGTCATTTCTTGGGTGGCAGATAAGCATAAAATGGTTTATCCGTTTAATGTTAATTTTTCGGAATTTTTCCCTTATAAACCAAATACCCTTTGGATTAGTGAGGAAATTTATTATTCAGATGGTTCGTATGATGTTGCGGATAATAATCTTCAAGATTTTATAAATAAGTTCAACACGAGCAAGGATAGTGTTTTTCTTATTAATACTTACTTTATTCATAAGCCCGATGTTGAGATTTTCTTTAATCATAAATACAACGAAAAGTACGATTTGTCGCTTATTTGTGCACCTTATAATTATATTTTGAAAATTCAACCGAAATAAATTTCATAAAAATATTCATATAAATATTCATATAAAAAAACCGCCCTAAAAGAGGCGGTTTTAGTTTGTTAAAAATTTAATTTATTAGATCCAATCGCAATGACCATCGGGGCAAAATGCTTTTTCCAATGCCGGAATGATGCTTCTGTGTGTCATTTCGAAGGTGACTGGAGTGATAGAAACCTTGTTCCAGCGGATTGCGTTGATGTCTGTACGGTCGTTTTTGCCGTCAGTTACCAATTCTCCTGCCATCCAGTAGTATTCTTTTCCTCGAGGGTCAATACGTTTTTCGTATTCATTTGAGTAAGTTTTTGCACCCAAAGTCGTGATAACAACGCCGTTGATGTCCTCTTCCTTGCAACCAGGGACATTGATGTTCATAATGGTTCGTTTGGGGAAGTTGATTTCCGACAATTTCGGCAAGAATTTTACGACTAAATTTGCAGTGTATTCAAAATTATGCGGGACAAAATCGTTTCCGCAATATGAAACCGCAAGGCTCGGATAACCCATAACTGCACCTTCCATTGCACAACTAACCGTTCCTGAGTACATAATATCTGAACCTAAGTTCGGACCGTGGTTGATGCCTGAAATTACCATATCGGGAAGTTCTTTTTCGTCCAAAATAGCGTTGATTGCAATTTTTACACAGTCTCCGGGAGTTCCGTTTGTTTTCCAGCAACGTTTTGCACCGTAACGAGGTTCGATTTCTGTTACACGCAAAGGGGTATGCAATGTCAATGAGTGACCTGCGGCACTTCTTTCTTGATCAGGGGCAACAATATAAACTTCATGTCCTGCATTGCTCAAGGCTCTTGCCAAAACCGAAATTCCGACTGCGTACATTCCGTCATCATTTGACATTAAAATTTTCATAGACTCTCCTTTGCTAATTACACGGTATTATCTATTATACTTGTAACATGTAAAGTATTTATACTGCAAATTATTGATTTATTTTAAAATTTCAGACAAAATTTTTCGGTCAACATTATCGAAAATTTGCACCTCTCCAACCGCTGTCGGAAGCACAAATCTTACCTTTCCTGCCTCAACTTTTTTGTCAAATTTCATTGCATCAATCAATTTTTCAGGGGCAAAATATTCATGCTCGGGCAAATTGAACTCAAATTTTTTAATCAAATCTGTCGCCCTGTCGTAATATTCGTCCTCAATCAAATTCATTGCAAGGCTCAAATCAAAACATACCTGCAAACCGACCGCAACAGCCTCACCGTGCGTGAAAACAGAATAATTTGAGCATTTTTCGAGAGCATGACCATAGGTGTGTCCAAGATTTAAAATCGCACGCAATCCGTTTTCTTTTTCGTCTTTGTGAACGACGGAAGCCTTGAGTTTGCAACAGATTTCGACCATTTTGTCAACGTATTCGAAATTTAATTTCTTTATCTCTTCAACATTTTTTGCCAAAAATTCGAAAAATCCAAAATCTTCTCCACAGGATTTTTCGATAAATGCGTATTTTACAACTTCTGCAAATCCTGTCTTTAATTGGCGTTCGTCAAGTGTTGTGAGCGTTTTTGTGTCTGCAATCACAACTCTCGGTTGATAAAATGTCCCAATTAAATTTTTGCCAAATCCATTGTTGACCGCAGTTTTTCCGCCGACTGAAGAATCTACTTGTGCAAGCAAGGTTGTCGGAATTTGAACAAAATCAACTCCTCGACGGTAAATTGATGCCGCAAATCCCGTCATATCGCCGATTACACCACCACCAAACGCCACAAATGCACATTTTCTATCAAGTCTCAACTCGGATGCTTTGTTCAAAATCGAAATTAACGTCTCAAAATTTTTGTACTTCTCGCCGTCAGGAATAATGAACTTTTCGGCATTTTCAAGGTGCAATTTGTCACCCCAAAGTCCGTCGATTTTCTCGTTCGTGATAATCAAATATTTTGTCGCTTTGCAATTTTTTTTGATTAATTCATTCGCTTGCTCAAGGAGATTTTCTCCGATATAAATCGGGTACTCGCTTGCAGCCGTGGCGTTTATGTCTACATTAACTTCTTTCATTGTAAATCCTCAAAATTTCTTTGGCTGTTTCTTCGGGGGTTAATTTGTCTGTTTCGATTGTTACATCTGCTTTTTCGTATAATTTTCCTCTGATTTCAAGCATATTTTCAAGTTTTTTCTTAACATCATCTGTTTTTAATAGCGGTCTTGTGTTATCACCCTCAAGCCTTTTCAACAGTGTGTTTACGGACGTTTTTAAATAAAAAACAACGCCGTTTTGCTTTAAATATTCTAAATTTTTTTCTTTCAAAACGATTCCGCCGCCTGTTGAGATAATTTGTTTGTCAAAGGCTGAAATCTCTTTTGACACTTGAGTTTCGAGGGTACGAAAAAATTCCTCGCCATTTGTCTCAAAAATATTATTGATAGAGCGATTTTGCAATTTTACTATTATTGCATCTGTATCCACAAGTGCGTAGCCTGACAAACTGCTCAAAATGTTTCCCAACGTGGATTTTCCGCTTCCTGACAAGCCGACCAAAACAATATTTTTATTCAAATCGTTCCCTCAACATTTCTTTGTAAGCATCGTAATTTCTTTTCATTTGTTCGAGGTTGTCTTGACCAAATTTTTCCATAAATGCGTTGACCAAAACAGTTGCAACCATTGCATCTGCAACAATTCCGCATGCTGAAACCGCACAGGTGTCTGAGCGTTCAAAATGGGCATCTATTTTTTGTTTCGTTTTTAAATTGATGGACGAAAGTGGTGTTTTCATAGTTGGGATAGCCTTCATAGATGCTTTAACGACAAGGTTTTCTCCGTTTGTCATTCCTCCTTCGAGACCGCCTGCATTATTCGTTTTTCTCACAACTTTTCCGTTTTCAAAGAACATTTCATCGTGGGTATGTTTGCCTGAATTTTTCGCAACATCAATGCCCATACCGATTTCAACCGCCTTAACCGCCTGAATACTCATAACTGCTTGAGCAATTTGTCCGTCTAATTTTCTGTCCCACTGAACGTGAGAACCCAATCCGATAGGCAAGTTCGAGTATATAACCTCGACTTTTCCGCCCAAAGTATCCCCTTCTTTTTTTGCCTTATCAATTTCGGCTTTCATAAGGTCGTAAGTCTTTAAATCCGCTACTCTAAGGTCATTACCTTCGATTATTTTTTCATTTGGAATAACATTTTTGTCAACTTTAACCGAACCGATTTGCAAAACGTGAGAGAAACCTTCGATTCTAAATTCTTTCAAAATTGATTTTGCAATCGCCCCAACCGCAACCCTTGCGGCTGTTTCTCTTGCACTTGAGCGTTCAAGAATGTTTCGAACATCGTCTTGATTATATTTTATCGCACCTGCAAAATCAGCGTGTCCAGGGCGAACATTTGTAATTTCTTTTGCTATAATCTTTTCAACATTTTCATCAGTCATTTCAACGGGCGATGATGACATAGGGATTTTCCAATTTTCAAAATCTCGATTGATAATCTCTATCGCAATCGGTGCACCTGTTGTCTTTCCGAGCCTTACGCCCGATTTGATAAAGGCTTTATCCGTCTCAATTTTCATTCTTCCTCCACGGCCATATCCAACTTGTCTCTTTGCAAGCCAAGAGTTTACATACTCCATATCGATGCTGATTCCTGCCGGAACTCCGTCGATAATTACATTTAATGATATTCCGTGCGATTCGCCTGAAGTTAAAAATCTGAACATTTTTTCAACCTTTCTCTCGTCTATTTTACAGTATATAAATTTTATTGTAAATAAATTTTAATATAAATTGTAAAGATTACACTTAAAGACTTGCAATTTTTTCTAAAAAATTCTATATTAATAAAAACAAAAAAGAGAGCATGTTGAAAAAAGTTTAAAAAATAAAAAAGACTCTTTCAAACACAAACACACCACACACGAAAAGAGCCCCCTACTTTGGGGGCTTTTTCATTTTAATAATTTCAATTATTTTTTAGATTGTTTTTTAGGTCTTTTTTTATCGAAATTCACGCCAAGTTCTTGTTTTGCGTTATCGATAGAGATTTTTGCCAGAGGTTTTCTTGTTGCTCTATCGTAAAAAACAAGCCAGTGATGGCGTTTGGGGTCATCTACAGAGAAGTACAATTTGCCTCTAACTTGTGAGCCTGATTTCATTTTTGAAAAAGGCATTGCATCATTAAAAAACAGTGCGGGGTAAAATTTTCTGTTCATATCGTTGATTACGGCAACGTCAAATGCGGTGAAATTTTGGTCTGAGGCATTTTTGATGTTAAGGGTTATTTCGAAGGTGTTTCTAACTCCGAAAGGGTCTTTTACGAGCCACAAGTCTGTAATATTCACATCAAGTCCGTTGTAGTGCATTTCTTCTTGTTTGAAGGCATCTTTTTTGATTACTGGAAGTTCGACGTCCGATGCTATTGTGACTTTAATTTCGTCCCCTCGAGAAATCAAAACGCCTTTGCCTTTTCTGACGATACTCATAACCAAGCCCATTGCGGCACCTGCTGCCAATCCGCCAAAAATTGTGTAGCCCTGACTTGCGATTGCACCTTCAATTCCAAAGAGGTTTAGTGCCGTAAATCCGCCGACGACACTGCCTGTAACAGTGTAAGCAGAATCAATCCCGACAGTTTTTGCGATTGATTTTGGGGTTGAATTTTTTGTGGTCATTGTTGCATTAATTGGGATTTCTCGTCCGTCAGGAGTGATTAAAGAGTCGAATTTGACCTCAATCCAGCCATCTCGTCCGCCACGTTTTGGGTCAACGATGTTTCTGACAGTTCCGTGAGCGAGCGTGCCAACGGGCAAAAGAATTCCGCCTCCCCCTTCAACATCTGCTGAAACTTCGGCAAAAAATTCATCGCCTTCAAAGGTTGTTCCGCCTTGTAAAACTTGCGAAACAACCATTTTGACGACTTCTTTTTGTTCAAGTTTATCAACTTTGCCTGTGAAAATTTCTTGCTGTTCCGGTCTTTTAGTGTCCGTAATTTCGGCATGTCCTCTCCATACGGCAGAGTATGCGGGAAGCGAACACTGTTGTAACATTGAAAAAATTAACAAAAAACTGATAAACTTTTTCACTTTTTTCCTTTTGTTTAAGAATTTTTTTGTGCTCTTGCGGCTCTACGTTTATTGTATTCTTCCAAAAATCCTGTATCAAATTTGCCTTCCGTAAAGACTTCATCTTCAATCAAGTCTTGATAGAATGGCAATGTTGTCTTAACGCCAGTGATGACGTATTCTTTCAACGCACGATACATTCTTCTTCTTGCCTCTTCACGAGTCGGTGCCCAGCACATAAGTTTGCTTATCATCGAATCGTAATAAGGTGGGATTTTGTATCCTGAATAAACGTGAGAATCAACTCTTACGCCAAATCCTCCAGGGGCAATGTAGCCTGTAATCGTTCCTGCTGCGGGCAAGAAGTTTCTATCCGGATCTTCAGCGTTAATTCTACATTCGATTGCGTGACCTTTTATAGAGATGTCACGTTGGGTAATCGAAAGCGGCAAGCCTGCTGCAATTCTGATTTGTTCACGAACGATATCAATGTTCGTAATCATTTCCGTGATACCGTGTTCAACCTGCAATCTTGTATTCATTTCCATAAAATAGAAATCGTTGTTTTTATCAAGCAAAAATTCTACCGTACCAACGCCTTCGTACTTGACGGCTTTGGCTACTCTGACTGCTGTTTTGCCCAATTTTTCACGGACTTTTTCATTTACTGCTGGAGAAGGTGCTTCTTCTATCAACTTTTGGTGTCTTCTTTGGATTGAGCAGTCTCTTTCTCCGAGGTAAACTACGTTTCCAAGTTTATCCGCAAGGATTTGTACTTCAATGTGTCTCGGATTTACAAGGTATTTTTCGATGTAAACCGCAGGGTTTCCGAAAAATCTTTGTGCTTCCGTTTTACAGAAAACGATGTTTTCTTCTAAATCTTCTTCTTTTTCGACAATTCTCATTCCTTTTCCGCCACCGCCTGCGGTTGCTTTAACAATTACAGGGTAGCCGATTTTTCGGCACATTTTCTTAGCCGCTTTAATATCCGTGATAATGTCCGTTCCTGGGGTAATAGGGATATCTTTGCTCTTCATTGTGTCACGGGCTTGTGCTTTATCTCCCATTCTTCGGATTGAATCTGCTGTAGGGCCGATAAATGCCAATCCGTGTTGGGTACAAATGTCCGCAAAATCTGCCCTTTCTGACATAAATCCGTATCCCGGGTGAATTGCATCTGCACCTGAAATCAACGCTGTCGAAATAATAGCAGGAATGTTCAAATAACTTTTTGCACTCTCTGCTGGACCGATACAATAGGCCTCCGTCGCCAAACTAACGTGGAGTGAGTCTGCATCGGCATCTGAATAGACCGCTACCGTTGGTATGCCTATTTCTCTGCAAGCACGAATTACTCTTACTGCTACTTCGCCTCTGTTGGCGATTAAAACTTTTTTGAACATGTTTTTTCCTCAATAACATTTTGCACTATTTTCGGAAAATTTCCCTCAAATAGTGCAATTTGTTAACTTTTATAATTATTCTACATACATTAAAACTTGTCCGTATTCAACGGGTTTGCCGTTTTCAACGCAAATTTTAACAATTTTTCCTGCGACGTCAGATTCGATTTTGTTCATCAATTTCATCGCTTCAACGATACAAACTACTTGTCCTTTTGTAATCGTATCTCCGACGCTGACGAACGGCGGATCTTCCGACGAAGGTGCAGCATAAAATGTTCCAACCATAGGAGAAACAATAGGAGTTCCTTTTGGTGTTTCGGGAGCCGCAGGTTCTTCAACAACAACAGGTGCTTGTGGCTGTTGCGGTTGTTGAGGCAACGGCTGAACACATTGTGATAACGGCATTACCTCTGTCACAACGTGGGAAGATTCTTTATCTCTTTTGATTACGATTGATTCTTCTCCGCTTCCGAGCGAAATTTCTGTCAAATCGTTATCTGATAAAATCTTCGCAAGTTTCTTAATGTAATCTGTTTCAAAATTCATATTAATTTACCTATACTCTGCCTAGATATTCGTTTGTTCTTGTATCAACTCTAATTACGTCACCGTTCATTACTAAGAAAGGTACTTGAACAACTGCACCTGTTTCGAGAGTTGCTGGTTTTGTTCCGCCTTGTGAAGTGTTTCCTCTTTCTGACGGAGGTGTGTCTGTAACTGTCAATTCAACGTGGTTCGGGATATCTACGCCGATGATTTTGCCATCGTGTAACAATACCATTACGTTCATGTTTTCTTTAAGGTATTTTACTCCGTCTCCAATGTATGTTGCAGGGATATTCATTTGCTCGTAAGATTCCATATCCATCATTACGAAATCATTACCTTCTTTGTAAAGGTATTGCATTTCTTTCTTGTCGAGTTGTGCTTTTGCAACTTTTTCACCTGCTCTGAAAGTTCTTTCAACTACTTGACCTGTTTCAATCTTTTTCAATTTAGTTTTTACAAATGCTGCGCCTTTTCCAGGTTTTACATGTAAAAACTCGATAACTGACCAAAGTCCGTTATCCAATTCAAGTGTTAAACCTGTTTTTAAATCGTTTACAGAAATCATTCATTTATTCCTTATTTTCTTGTTCGGGTAAATAATAACATAAAAAAACCGTTTGAGTAAACCATGAAACAAAGATGTTACAAAACCATAATTTTTATCAGTAAAATCTTTATCCCTATTCGTTTATAGATTTTTTATTTTAAATTTCATCTGTGCAAAAATCGAAAATCCCTTTTACCTCTTCCCACAAATCTTCATTTGATTTATCTTCAGGAAGTTCTAAAGTGATTGTGGGGATATTCCGCTCCTTGCCTGCATAAGTGCCGAAACTTCCGGGGGTTTCGTAGCCGATATCTTCTTCCACGGGGTAGCCTGTTATCTCGGACAATTTTTCGGCGTATGCCCTTCCGTCGCCGTCAAAGTTCACAACCCGATAAGGTGCGTGTAATGACAATATGAAATCGGGTTTATATTTTTCCAAAACTTCAATCAGGAAACGTGTTTCAACCTCGCTCGCAGGTGTTTCGCCGCAAAAATAGTGCTTATCCTCTAGTATTTTGCGATTTTTTGTCGGAAAATTTCTGTTCAAATCTACCCCATTGGAGTTTTGTCTTATCCCCAAAGCCTTTCCATCAGGGTTTAGGCACGGAATGATAAGAGTTTTATTTTGACAAGGGGATTTTTTTGTTTCGATAAATTTTCTTATCAAAAATTCTCCTTGAGGTTCATCTCCGTGAAAAACTCCAATCAGCAAAACGGTTTTGTCTTGTGAGTTTGAAGTCATTTCTATAAGTTCGACCTCACGATTTTGTGCGGTTGTGATTTTTTCGAGTAATTTTATCATTCGCCCATAACCTTAATTAAAATACGTTTGTCACGTTGTCCGTCGAATTCGGCGTAATAAATTTGTTGCCAAGTTCCAAAGTCTAATCTTCCGTTTGTTACGGGGACAATGATTTCATGACCTATGACAAGGCTCTTTAAATGTGCATCGCCATTGGTTTCTCCCGTTTGGTGATGTTTATAATTAATATTATAAGGTGCGATGTCCTCAAGCCATTTTTCTATATCTTGAATAAGTCCGCTTTCTGCATCGTTGACGTAAATTCCAGCCGTGATGTGCATTGCACTGACCAAAATCATTCCGTCGTTGATTCCGCTCTCATAGAGTGCCTGTTCGACGTCACGAGTGATGTTGATGTAATCGTGAATGTTTTTCGTATGAACCCATAAATATTTCGTGTGAAATTTCATATTTTCTCCTTTTTTATGATTTTAGCAATTTTTTCTGAAATTAGTTAGAACTTTACAATTTCAAAGTGAGATAATATTTTCGGAAGAGAGGCCGGCATGTGGTTTTGAATGTTTAAAATTAAGAAAACTTATTACATTGCATAATTAATGTATCTTGCGATATAATAACCACAAACAGGGGATTAGTATGAAAAACAGTTTTATTTCTTTATATAATCTTTCAGAGACTTTGACGGTTTTATCAGGGTTGAAAAAAGATGATGTTTTGGACAATTTATGCAAAATTCTTGAAATTTTTAGCAGAAAAGATTTCAAGGAAAGAATTTATCCTGAGGCAACAGAATATTATGCAAATATGTGCAGTGCCTTGTATAAAGCGGATAAATCGGCAGGTTTACCAAATTATTTGTACGATTTGATTTTGTATGATGAAAATGTTTTCTCTTTGGCTTGTTCGAGAGGAAAATTTCATGAAATTTCGACCCACATCATCGAGGCTGTCAAAAATGACATCAAAACTCTTAGATTGCTCTCAGAGATTGACTATGACGACATTGTCGGAATGTTAATAAAGAATAATCCTGAGTTGGAAAAAGTTGCAGATAGCATGCCGTCTTATGCAAACACTTTCAAATACTACGGTAAAAAAGACGTTTGGGAAGATTATCTCTCTGATTATGTGAGATTTTATTCTAAGAATGGCACGGGCAAGTTTGCAAGATTTTATTCGTTTAGAATGGATTTGAACGGCGAATTGCTCCCTGTTACGCACCCTGACACAATCAGATTGGACAATTTGAAGGAATATGAATCTCAAAAACAAAAAGCGAACAACAATATGGTTTCGTTCTTGTCGGGAAATCCATACAACAACGTGCTTTTGTACGGTGATAGAGGAACCGGAAAATCTTCTTGTGTTAAGGCACTTGCAAATGAGTATGCAGAGGTTGGTTTGAGAGTTATTCAACTTGAAAAAAATAAACTTAAACACCTCAGCAGTTTGATGCAACAACTTGCTGACAATCCGCTGAAATTCCTTATCTTTATTGACGATTTAACGTTTAGTGAAGATGATGACAATATGGGAACTTTGAAGGCCGTGCTTGAAGGTTCGGTTTGTGCACAACCTGAAAACACAGTTATTTATGCAACTTCGAACCGTCGCCATATTGTTCGTGAAACCTTTACCGCTCGTGAGGGTGACGAACTTCACAAGGAAGATACGATTGACGAAATTATGTCACTTTCGGACAGATTTGGTTTGATGATTACATTCCAAATGCCATCGAGAGAAAAATTCCTCGAAATCGCAAGACAAATTGCGGAAGAAAGAGGTATTAAAGCACCGTTTGAGGAAATTGCAGAAGGTATTGAAAGATTTGCACTCGCAAGAGGTTATCGTTCACCGAGAATTGCTAAGCAATATTTGGATTTGACTTTTAACGAATAGAGCGTTTGATGAAAATAGGGATATCAAAAGAATTCATAAAATATTGTTTGGTAGGCATTGTTAATACCACAGTTGGCTGTTTGACAGCGTTTATTGCCTTAAACATTTTACATTTTAATTATTATGTTTCGACGACTCTTTCTTATATTACCGGTGTCTCATGCTCTTTTATCCTGAATAAAAAATATACTTTCAAAGATAACGATGAAAATGTATTTTGGCAATTTGCGAAAATGAATATTACGTTTATTCCGATTTATGTGTTGTCCTATTGGTTTTTGGGCAATAATTTGACGTATTGGTTTTTTAGACATTTCCCCGAAACTGTTGACTTTTGGGTAAATATCATAAACACTTTGTTCAAATATCCTATTCCAAAAAATATTTTTATCGACGATGTTGCGGTTTGTATTTCAATCATAATTAATTTAGTTTTGGCGTTTACGGCAGTTCGGGCGTTCGTTTTTACAAAAAAGGAAAATGTCGATGAATAATCCTGTCGATAATGATGAGAAAAAAATTCCAAAAACGGTTGTTAACGCAAATATTTTTAATGGCGTAACCCTTTTTGTTGCAGTGTTTTCGCAACTTGCAATGATTAAAATTATCAATGAAACTCAAACTGAATTTGCGGCTTTGACATACGTTATTTTCGCCCTGATTGTCATTTTGAGTGGATTAAATTTTAAATTGCAAAATTTAAAATGGCTTAATATCATAAATTCAGTCATCGCAATCCTTTTTGCGATAAATTTGTATGTCTTTTTGTTTTTGATTATAGGTTTTTGATTGTTAAGAGGTCACAGCGAACGAAGTGAAGCAATCCTTTCATTTTTTATCAAATAGTTTCGTTTTACCGGATTACTTCGTCGTTTCACTCCTCGTAATGACAATGTTAGCGAATATTTTCAAGATTCTTCGCTTCGCTCAGAATGACGGAAAAGTGGTCATTGCGAGAAAATCGCTAAATTTTCGTGACAATTTAGCCTTTCACAATAATCAAATATTTGCCATTCCGTATCTATAACAGTCGAAAAAAAGCCCCGATTGTGGTAATCGAGGCAGTGTGTAATTCTTTTTCAGAAGTAATTATGCTTGTTCTTCTTCTTGTTTTTTAATTTCTTCGTGAACGCTTACTTCCTCGCCGTTTTGAACTTTTTCTCTGAGTTCGATAATTTTTGCTTTATCAAGAACTTTGAGTTCCATAACGCCGTTTGATTCTTTTGAAAGAGTTTGTTTAATCTTCACACCATAATCGTCGTATTCTTTTCCGAATTTGCCTTCAACTTGTTGTTGTTGAAACCATTCGATGTGTTTTTGAACGTTTACGGGGTATTCGGGGTGAATTTTCAACCACGTCATGTAAGAAACATTTCCTCTTTTGTGGTTACATTCACCACATTCTGCAAGGTAGTTATCGGTGTCATTTTTGCCACCTCTTGAGTGCGGATGAACGTGTTCGATAGTTTGACCTGATTCAAACAACAATGTATTGAATACGCCTGCATCTTGTCTGCCGCCTAATTTTTGGAACATTTTTTGTGCAGTGTTTCCGGTTTGCGGAAGTTGCATTGCTGAGTTGATGATTTTATCCCAACTTTCTTCATCAATTTGTCCCTTTTTGTGCAAGCCGACTAATTTTTCTGTGAATTGAACTCTGTCAATTTTTCCTTTTGCAATATTTTTTTGTTCGTTTGCAATAATTTCTGAAACGGGATTTTGTTCGCCCAATCTTTCTTTTGCAATTTCATCGGTCGAAGCCAAAACACCTTGGCAATATTCTTTTAATTTCGGCATAAAGTTAGGTTTAATATTTTTAACAGCCTTTGATGCCGAACAACCTGACTTTTCTGCTTCAGTCGCAATCATCATAGCAATTGTACCTTGGTCATTTCTGAAGTAATCTCTGTGTTCTCTGATTTCTTGAGCAAGTTCTTTTCCCTTGTGCGTAGCCAAATGTTGAGCCATAGGTTCGCTATCGAGCATCATTTTGCCACCGCAACAACAACAAGGTACATCTTCAAATTCTTTCGTTACAAAATCACCAGTGTTGCAATTAAATCCGAATGAAACCGCTTGTCCACCCATAAAATATGAACGAAGTGCAGCACTTGAATTTTGAGCCGCAAACGCTTTCGGCTGCTCTGCTTTCGGCTCTGCCTTTTTATCTGTTCCCAATTTCAAATTTGTATTAACCATAACTGCTGATACGGGAGCGATATTCATTCTTACACACTTTCTTTACACACTGATACTCCTCTAATATTCCTCAACAAATTAAATTGCTTGATTTTATGGACATGTTAAGAAATGTTAACAAAAAAAGAGAGACCGAAGTCTCCCTTTTGGAAAATTATCTTGAAGTTTAGTTGTAAACGTCTCTTTCGCCAGCCGCAACACGAGCAATCATATCGGTTAACTGCGATTGAATTTTCGGGTTTTCGGTATTTGCGATTTGTTGTTCAATGAACTTCAATCCTTCTTTTTTTGTTTCTTCTGAAGCGTAGTCGTAAATGTACTCAGCAAGCGTTGAAACGGCATTCGGCTGACAGAATTGTTTTATCAATCCCGGTTTTGCTAAGTCCATAAAATCCTTGCCAATTCTGCCTTTACGGTAACAAGCCGTGCAGAAACTTGGGGTGTATCCGTCTTTTAACAACGCACGAACGACTTCGTCCAAAGTTCTGTTGTCGCTCATTGTGAATTGAGAATCTGTTTCTTTGTGAACGGAATATCCTCCGGGGTTTACTCTTGATTCTGCCGAAATTTGCGAAGCACCAAGGTCGCAAAGTTCTTTTCTTAACGCTGGTGTTTCTCTCGTTGAGAGGATGATGCCGGTGTAGGGAACAGATAATCTCAAAACGGCAACGATTTTTTTGAATGTAAATTCGTCAATTTTTTCAGGCGGATTTTCGCTGAACGTAACCCCTTTTGCAGGTTCAATTCTCGGAACGGAGATTGTGTGAGGTCCGATGCCAAATTTTGCGTCCAAGTGATGTGAGTGCATCAAGGTTGCCAATGTTTCAAATCTATAATCCGTTAATCCAAACAAAGGTCCAATGCCGACATCGTGCATGCCCGCCTCGAGTGCTCTATCCATTGCTTCAAGACGCCATCTGTAATTCGCCTTTTTGCCTGCTGGGTGAACGTATTTGTAAACTTCTTCATTGTATGTTTCTTGGAAAAGTTGATACGTTCCAATTCCAAAAGAATCTAATCTCTTAAAATCTTCAACGCTCAAAGGTGCGATGTTTACGTTGATACGTCTGATTTCACCATTGAAAACTTTTGCGTCATAGATTTTTTGAATACATTCTTCGAGGTAATCAAGTCCGGTCGCTGCATAATCTTCGCCCGTCAAAAGGACAATTCTCTTGTGTCCAAGATTCATAATCGCTTTCGCTTCTTCTGCCACTTCATCAGGTGTCAAAACTCGGCGTACAATGCTGTTGTTATCTCGTCTAAATCCGCAATATAAGCAGTTATTCGTACAAACGTTCGCCGCATATAACGGAGCAAACAAAACTATTCTGTTTCCGTAAATTATTTCTTTAACTTTTTTTGCTGCCTTAAAAATCTTTTTGGCTGTTTGTTCGTCTGTGACATTCATCAACTCGGCAGATTCGTCTAAATCTAAGCCCTTCAACTTCATTGCCTTGTCCAAAATATCGTCGATTTTTGAATTGTCAACTTTTTTGTCCAATAAATCGTTGATAATATCGGGTTGAATAATGTCAGATTTGTAGTCTATTTTTTTCATTTCAGCCTCCTGAATTAATTATAACTCTAAGAAAAAGCATGCGATATATTTCTAAAAACCACTGATATTAGAGGTTTTCTTGAAAATTCTTCTTCCCTGTTAACAAATTTGAAAAATAGTTTAATATATATTTTGGATAAAATTTTGCAAAAATAACCAAATTTTTGTTATAATTTCAATATGAAAACGGTTATTCAAAGAGTAAAATCAGCGTCGGTGACGATAGATGGCAAACTTCATTCTTCAATCAATCAGGGCATTTTGGTCTTGTATGGGGTTGAAAAAGGAGATAGTGAAGATTTTTCAAGATATTTGGCTGAAAAAATCCTTAAACTTCGAATTTTTGAGGACGAAAACGGCAAGATGAATTTGTCTGTCAAAGACATTCAAGGTGAACTTTTGATTGTTTCTCAATTCACTCTTGCGGGCGACACGAGAAAAGGAACAAGACCGAGTTTTGATAGTGCAATGCCTCCCAAAGAGGCTGAAGTTATGTATGAAAATTTTGTGAAAATGGTCAAAGAGAGTGGTTTGTCCGTGGAAACAGGTGTATTTGGAGCAATGATGGACGTTGCACTTATCAATGACGGACCTGTGACGTTTATTTTAGAAAAGCATAATTAATTTTGGTAATCGGAATTAATCATGTCTTGCATGTAGTCGAAATTCGGGTTATTCCAGCGTTTTACGCTTTCTCTTGTGAACGGGCAGCCGTTTCCTGTGAATGTTCCGTAAACGATTTTGCCTTTTACGTCAACGATTAATTTTCGCTCACACATTGTTCTTTCTTCGAACATTGTTCCTGGGATAAATCTTGTGCCAGATGTAATCCACTTGTATTCACGTTGACCACGTTTGTAAACGATGTCTGAAGGATCGCCCCATTCTTTGATTGCCGATTTGATTGGAGTGCCTATCCAAGTTTTGAACATCATATCCATTGGGTGCTCTGCGGCATAAGCCATCAAACCTGCGAGTAATACTGTCGTTGTTAATAAAATTTTTTTCATTTTTTCTCCGTTACATCAAATAGAACGATTTTCGGTTAAAAAAGTTTATTTTTTTGCTTTTTTTATGTCGTAAGCAATTCCCCAGAACTCGAAATCTTTTTTCGGAGTTGGAAGAATGACGTCATTTTCTTCTGAAACTTCTTGTTTTTCTGCCGTTTCAGAGATTTCTTTCACTTTTATTTCTATTTTAACCGAATCAAGATTGTTGTTCGAATAGATTTTGAAAGCCTGAGGAGCATCGAATAACGTGTCCCCTTTTGTGTTGATTTCTGTTTTCTTTTCTCCGTCAATATAAATTTCCGCAATTTCACTTCGGAGTTGGCTTGTTGGGACAATGAGGCAGATATCGTTTGCCCCTATTGAAAATTCAAACGGCATGTTTTGAGTATTTTTTAAGTATTTTATTTTTGTTTTGAAAAATTCGTTGTCATTTTTTTCTCGAACAAACGAACCGTCGTTGTCTGCGTGAATATTGCCAGCATCAATGAGTTTGATGTCTTTATCGACAGAATTTGGATACATCGGAATCGGCATTGTGTATTCTATGTCTTTGGTTTTTATTGCCGTTCTGAAATAGTTCGTAAAGTACGATGCGATTGCCTTTCTGCCCTGTTCAGTGTAATTTAATGGGTCGATGAAAATTTCTTCCTTCTTCATTCTGCCAGAAGAAATTTCGGGAAATAATGCGTTTGCTGCGTTGATAATCGGCAAGTTGTAATATCTTGCGATTTGTTCCATAAAATCTTGTTTAGCGTTGCTATCGGATTTTGAGTTTAAGAAAATTATCACTTGCGGCTCATTTTCTTGTTCAATGCAAGTTCTGATAATACTTTCGAATGCTTCACGTTCTTCTTGTTCATGTTTGTCAAAAACAGCATAGTCAAGAACTACCAAATCAGGATTTTTCGGGAGAATTTTCTTCTCAAGCATAATGTTGCCAAATCTCGAGGTCGAACCTGCAACACAAAGTTTCACAACCTCGATGTTGGATTTTTTGCCTAAAAGTTCTTTTAATTTTTCGACGGTTTCTGTGACCGTCGAGGTATTTCCTTCGTCCTCAATGAACGCTGAGGAACTTAAAAATGCAATCGTGATTTTTTTACCGTCTCTTGCTTTTTCAAAAATATTGTTAAGTCTGTCGGTGTTTCCTGTGTTGGTCAAAGAACGTGAAATCATTGCCCTGTTCACGGAATGAATGTTATTTCTTGAAATGGGCGAAGGCATACAACCTGTCAGTAATATAACCAAACTGAATATTAATGCTGTTCTTTTGAACATAATTTTTTCTTTCTTGTAATGGAAAGGGACGGCAACTGTCGTCCCCTTCATAAATAATGTCTTTTCAGACTATTTTTCTTCGTTCCAAGAATACATTTTGCGGAGTTCTTTTCCGACTGCTTCTAATTGGTGTTCAGCCTTCAATTTTCTTGTTGCCAAGAAGTGTGCTCTGCCGCCTGCTTTGTTTTCTGTAATCCATCTTGAAGCGAATGTACCATCTTGAATTTCTGAAAGAACTTTCTTCATTTCTTTCTTAGTTTCTTCTGTGATGATACGTTTGCCGATTTCATAATCGCCGTATTCTGCTGTGTCTGAAATTGAGTAACGCATTTTTGCAAATCCGCCTTGATAAATCAAGTCAACGATAAGTTTCATTTCGTGAATACATTCGAAATATGCGTTTTCAGGTGCGTAACCTGCTTCAACCAATGTTTCGAAACCTGCTTGCATTAAGGCAGTAACGCCGCCGCAAAGAACTGCTTGTTCACCGAACAAGTCTGTTTCAGTTTCTTGTCTGAATGTTGTTTCGAGAACACCTGCTCTTGCACCACCGATACCTGCTGCGTAAGCAAGACCGATTTCGTGTGCTTTACCTGAAGCGTTTTGGTGAACTGCGATTAAGCAAGGAACGCCTTTGCCTGCAACGTATTCTGAACGTACAGTGTGTCCAGGACCTTTTGGTGCAATCATAATTACATCAACATCTGCTGGAGGTACGATTTGGTTGAAGTGAATGTTGAAACCGTGTGCAAATGCAAGCGTTTTGCCTGCTGACAAGTTCGGAGCGATTTCTGATTTGTAAACATCTGCTTGTTTTTCATCAGGAATCAACATCATAATCAAATCAGCCGCTTTAGTTGCATCTGCAACGTTCATAACTTTCAAGCCTGCTTTTTCTGCTCTTTCTCTCGATTTTGAACCTTCGTAAAGACCTACGATAACGTTAACGCCACTTTCGTGAAGGTTAAGAGCGTGTGCGTGACCTTGGCTACCGTAACCAATAATAGCAACGGTTTTACCTTCTAATAAACTTAAATTGCAATCACTTGCGTAATAAATTTTTGCCATATTTATTCTCCTTTTTGAGTTAATATGATTTTCTCTTATATTTCGTCATTATTGTATTGCGACCATATCTCTATGTCAAATCCAATCCATGCCCGCACTTCTTCTTAATCCTCCTTCAAGGCTTTGAAATCACAAAAGGTTAAGTTTTATATCTTACGGGTAATTTTTCAAAAAAACTGTTAAAATATTATCGTAAGGGATAATTATGTCAAAAATACTTTTATTCACTAAAAATAAAAATCGAGCGACTTTAATTGGGGAAAATCTGAAAAACTTCGATGTGACTTCGATTGAGGACGAAAATGATTTTTTGAATTTTATCGAAAATAACTCCACAGATTTGGTGATTATAGATACGGTCAACCTCAAGGATTGTGTGAATTTCTGTCGTGCGGTCAAATTTTCTGCACAGAATGAAAATATTTCAATAATTTTCATCGTGGATAAAGATGTTGAAAACAAAAATTTGTTTTTGAAATACGCTCATTTCTTCGTCACTGAGCCGGTAAACAAGGAAATCTTGTTTGCAACTGTAAATTCAGCCCTTAACTTAAAAAAATCGTTGGGTGACCTTGCTGAAAGCAATGCCGACCTTTCGATAAACTTATATCGATTGAACGTCTTGAACCAAACGGTGACGGAACTATCAGGTGCTTTGAATAAGACAGATTTTATTTCGATTATGACAGATGGGATAGACAAAAGTTTGAGTTATAACCTTTGCTATTCCTTAACTTTCAACTCTCCTGAGGATATTACGCTCGTCATTAATTCAATTCACGCAATCAGTTCGAGACTTGAGGAAGCGATTAAAATTCAGGCAATCTTGAATTATCAAAAAGCCTTCAAAATCGAATTGTCGAGTGATGATGTAAAAGTCATTAAAAACATTAAACATAAGGCTATCGAGTACGATTTGAATGTGTTGAATTTTGATACTTCGCTTCAGGAAATAAATATTAATAATAAATTTTTCGGAATTATTAATGTATTTAGAGAAAAAGATTTTAATAACGATGACATAATATGCTTGCAAACCCTTGTGCAACAGGCGACTTTCCCTTTGCAAAATGCGATTTTGTACGAAGAATTGATGGAGCAAAATAAAAAGTTAGAGGAAACAGAAAAGAAAAAATCTGAATTTTTCTCAATCGTTTCGCACGAGTTGAGAACTCCTTTGACATCTATCCAAAATGCCGTCAAAATATTGTTAAGTGATGCATTTGCGGCTGTTTTGCCAGAAAAAGCAAAGTATTTTATCAAAATGGTTGAAAGAAATTGTATTCGTGTAATGTCTATTGTTCAAGATTGGCTTGATTCTGTCAAGGCGGAATCTGGTCGTTTGGATTATAAATTTGAAATTGAAAAAATCAATCCGATTGTAGATGGCGTAATTCAAACGTTGACGAACCTTGCAGATGAAAAGCAAATTCAGTTGTCGTTTAATCCGACAGAAAATTTGCCCTCGTTGTATATCGACAGAAAACGTGTTGAGCAGGTCGTTACGAACCTTGTTGCCAATGCGGTTAAATACACTCCAAATAATGGAAAAATCGTTGTTTCGTCAAACTTAATCGATTCTGTTTCGATGAAGGGTATGAATTTTACAACGAATAAAGATGTTTTGTTGTCGGAAGAGTATGTGTTGGTCACGGTTGCGGATAATGGCCCTGGAATTGCAGAGGAAGATATTCCAAAAGTTTTTGAAAAGTTTGAACAGGTAAATGGAACTCTCTCAAGAAGCGTTGGCGGTACTGGTTTGGGACTTTTTATCGCAAAGAAATTTGCAGAAGTTCATAATGGATTTTTGTGGCTTGAGTCGGTTGTGGGTAAGGGTTCAAATTTTTATTTTGCAATTCCTGTGCTTGCAGAGGACGAGCGTTACGAAATGCAGTTGAAGCACGATATTTCAGATGCAAATAAGGACAAAAAAACTTTTAGTCTTTTGACCTTCTGTGAGAATAAAATTTCTGAAGAGCCTTATTTGATTGAGTTTATCAAAAAACTTGAAAGTGAAAACATTTTGAAGAAAACTATTGAATCGAGATGTTTTTACACGGAAACGAAGGAACGTTTCTATTATTCATTTTATGACGTAAATATGAACAAACAGGTGGTTCATTTTATTGTTCAAAGAATGATGGAATATGCCCAAAAGGACAATGTTTTGCAGGGTGGAAAGAAGATTTACTGGTCGCAGGCAAATTATCCTGAAGATGCCGGCGATTCTGAAGAATTAATTAAAAAATCGAAGAAATTATTGAAAGAGGTACTATAATGGCGAAAAAAGTCTTGGTTGTTGATGACGAAGCAGATATCGTTGAAACATTAAAATTTATGATAGAAATGGAAGGCTACGAATGTCATTGTGCCTATGATGGAGAGCAAGGATTGAACAAGGCGAAGGAGATTGTGCCTGACCTTATAATTCTTGATGTAATGATGCCTTATGTAAACGGATATAAAGTCAGCAGAATGTTGAAGTTTGACTCAAGATACAAGGACATTCCGATTTTGATGCTTACAGCCCGTTCTCAAGAATCTGATAAAGAATTGGGCGAAGAAACAGGGGCGAACGAGTATATTACGAAACCGTTCGATATCAATTTTGTCATGGAAAGGGTTAAGGCTTACTTAGGTTAGTATGGAAAAGAATTCAGTCAGCAATAAAACACTTGCGAAGTTAAAATATGACTTGGTAAGAGATCAACTTATTACATACGAGGACTTGGAAAAGTCTGAGGAAATAGCCGCTGCACAAAAGCAAAACATCGGTCAGGTCTTGATTAATAAGGGCTTAATCACGGAAGAAGTCTTGCTTGATTTTCTTGCATCAAAAATGCACATTCCGACAACTACCCTCAGTTCGTACAGCATCGACGAAAAATGCCTGAAATATATTACGGCTGCTGAGGCAAGAAAGTATAAAATGATTCCTCTGTTCAAGATTGAGGACAGTTTGAGCGTTGCAATGAGCGACCCGTTTGATGTTTTTGCAATTGATAAAGTGTTTGAAAAAATCGGTCTCGAAATCGAACCCGTTATCGTCTCGGAATCCTCGATTTTGCAGGCGATTGACAAATATTATAAGGACGATTCCGTTGGAAAAATCTCCGTTATGGACGGCGAAGATGCTTACGATTGGACGGAAGAACTTCACAAGGCGGGCATGCTTACGACAGATGAACATACGAGATTGCTCATTCGTTCTATCTTGAAACAGGCGATGTTGAATGATATTCACGAGGTCGTTTTTGAACATGGCGAAAATGGCTTGTCCGTAAAATTCAGAACTGCATCAGATGTCGTTACAACAGGCGAAATCCCAGGAATGATTGAGGCTGCGTTTGTTTCGAAGTTGAAGGTTATGTCTGATTTAGACCCGAATGTTTCACAAATTTCTCAAGCGGGTAAGTTGGAATTTCCGATAGACGATGACATCAAGTTGACTGCCAGCGTTGCGGCTTTCCCTGTTTTGGAACACGAAAGAATTTTGATGAAATTGTATAAACCGCCGAAGAAATTGTCTGAGTATGGACTTTCGCAAAATCAAATTGAACAGTTACGGAAAGAACTCGATACCCCAGGGGTTATACCAGTTTGCGGTGCTTCTCTTAGCGGAAAAACTCACATGATTTATTCGATTTTGCAGGAACTTAAAAATCCTAATAAAACATATATGACGATTGAATCTATCGTGAAATATAGATTGAAAGGGGTTCAGCAATCTGAACTTAATGAAAATATTGGCTTTAATATTGATAAGGCTATGAGATATGTCGAGTTTCAAGAACCTGATGTGTTGTATTTTGAAAATATTACAACAAAAGAGGGCTTGGATTATTTCAGTTCGCTTGTTTTTAAAAATAAAACGATGCTCACGGAATTTTTGTCGGATAATATCGATGATTTGCGACAAAAACTCTCGTACCCTGTATTTTCAACCTTTAAGTCCGTCATTTCGTGTTTGATATACATTCACGGAAAAGATAACGTTGAAATCTTTACTGGTGACGATTTGAGGCGATTTATCGGGTAAATGTAACGTTTAATTCGCAAAGTCAAGTGTTTTCTTGATAAACAACAAAAAGAATTTTATAATATCAGAATGAAAGAGTGATTTATGAAAAAAATTTTTGCAAGTTTAGTCGTTTTATTGGCGATGATGTGTTCGCAAAACGCTTTTGCGGCAATAGTTACACCAATGGCGGAAGGTGAATTTCAAGAATACATTAATAAAGTTGGTTTTAAGATTTTGAATAAAAACGAAATCGAGAAGCACGTTGTCTTTAGATACTCTGATAGTGAGGCTTTGCACGGATTTTGTACCGATGATATGGTCGTATATGTTCCGAAAGGAATTATCATGAACGTTGAAACAGAGGACGAACTCGCTGCAATTGTTGCGTTTCAGACTGCTTATTGTTTGAAAAACGGTGAGGGTAGAAATGCACAAATCCTCGCTAAAATGTCCCCTAAAAAATATGAAGAACTTGCGGATAAAAGAGCGGTTGATTTCCTCGTAAAGGCTGATTATTCACCGCTTGCGGCAATTATTATTATCAATAAATCTTTTGGTGATATGAAAAATGATAGACTTCATCAAAAAACGTCCGTGAGACTTGCAAATATTTATGAATATATTGTTCGAAAATACCCCGAAAAACTTAATAATCCTAAGTTTTCGATGAATATTTATTATCAAAATTTCTTGCTCACATCGAGAAAAAATCGTGAAATTTTACAGAATCGTTTGCTCAGTGTGCCTGATTCGGCGGAAAAATTGGAGTATAAATAAACTATGTTGAAAAAAATTATTCTTTTGTCGGCAATTTTTTGTATGTCTCTCAATGCTGTTCAGGCAGACGATTTTCACCGTTTGTATAAACCTTTGACCTCGGATAGGATTAAAACGGGAAATTTTGAAGAATTGAATAGAATTCCCTTGAAAGTCAAGGCGATTGCTGATGTTTCGACGAAGAAAAATCTTTTTGAGGGACAAAAGATAATATTTTTGACGACTGAGGATACTGTTTTACGTCACAATCGTGTACTTGCTGCAGGAAGCAGAGTTTTTGGTACGGTTGAAACTGTTTCTATGAACGAAATGAAGGGCGTTCCAGCCAATTTGATTGTCGGTGATTTTAAAATTGAATATATGTCGACGGTGAAACTTGAGGGTGAAATCGATAAACAAGGTGCAAACAGGGCGATTTGGGTACGTCCGTTGTTTCCGTTGTTGTTCCCTGTTCGAGGTGGACATGCAAAAATCGATGCTGAGGAAGTTTTCACGTTGTATTATACTCCGACGTCGATATAGGATGATTTTATGTTGAAAAATTTTGCACTTTTTTTGATAAAAATTTATCAATTTTTTTCAAAATATACCCCAAGAACGTGCAGATTCTACCCGACATGCTCGGAATACACACGACAAGCGATTGTGAAATACGGATTTTTTAAGGGTGGCTGGCTTGGTTTAAAGAGGATTTGCCGATGTCACCCCTTGAATAAAGGTGGCTACGACCCCGTACCGTAAGAGTTTCCATACTTTTGTTAACTTTTCGAAAATTTCCGATAGACATTTTGTTATGTTTTTAATACGATATTCTTACTTCTAAACATCACAAAGGAGAATTATAATGGAAATTATTTTAACAAAAGACGTTCAAAATATCGGCGAAGCAGGCGATATCGTTAAAGTTAAAGACGGTTATGCAAGAAACTTTTTGCTTCCCCAAAACTTAGCAACAAAAGCAACAGCAGGTGCTATTGCAAACAGAGAAAAGAACCTTGCAAGAATCAAGGCTAAGCAAGAAAAATTGCACCAAGAAGCACTTGCAGTTTCTGAAAAACTTACTTCTTTTGGAACTATTGAAATCGCTGCAAAAGCAGGTGAAAGCGGAAAATTGTTCGGTACAATCACCACTAAGAGATTGTCTGAAGAAATCCTCGCAAAAACTGGCGTTGAAGTTGATAGAAAAGAAATCACTTTGAACGCTCCTCTTAACGCTTTGGGAACTTTTGTTATGACAATCAAATTGACTTCAAAAGTTAAGGCTGAAATGAACGTTAACGTTGTTGCTTCAGAAATCATCAAAGAAGAAATCATCTCTGAAGAAGAAGAAAAAGAAGCAGAATAATTGCTTTAAAATTAATTCCAAAAAAGCCGATGCAAATGCTTCGGCTTTTTATTTGTGAAAAAAATTTTTAAATTACAAGTTTTCAAGAATTTGTTCGTTTGTGATTTTAAGACAATATTTTTCATCGCAACTTGTCATTCTTTTGTCCCAAAGGCAAGGACGGCAATCGCAATTTGCGGTGATAACCTTGACATTGTCTCGTTCTGGGACTAATTTTTTTTCATCAGTTGGTCCAAAAAGTGCAATCGTCGGAACATTCAGGGCCAACGCAAGGTGCATCGGAGCTGAATCGCAACAGATGACTTTTTTTGCACCCGTCATCAATGTACCCAATTCTTTTAAATTCTTTGTCTTGCCATAAAAATTGTAGAAATTTTCACGACCGTCAACTTTTTTCAAAATTTCCTGAATACATTCATCGTCATCAGGTCCGCCTGCCAATGCGACTTTTTCTCCACGGTTGAGCAAAAGTTCAACAAGTTCTGCCCATTTTTCATTGCCATAACTTTTGATGATATTTTTGCGGATACTCATTTTGCTCACTCCTGGGTGAATTAAAATCATATTCTTGCAAGTATCTGAATAGTCGATTTTGACGGAGGGATTTTGGTACTCATCACCCGTAAGTTCAGCAACAAGTGAGTGATACATTTTTCCGGCAAATTGTTGGTTGTTCAATTTTATTGCTTTTGTAAGCAATTTCGTTGTGAAACCACCGCAATCGTATCCTATGCGAGTCTTTATTCCCATAAAGAAAAGCAACACGGGAATCATCTTGTTTGAGCCTGAAGATACGACCAAATCGAACCCCCCACATAACGCTTTAAAATAAAATTTCAAAAGTTCGAGGTACTTGTTTTTTGATTTAATATCAGCCAGAATGACGTGATTGATATCAGGGCATAAATCAACGATACTCTTACTTCTCGGCTCAAGACAAAGTGTAATTTCAGCGTTTGGATATTTTGCTTTTACACTTTTTATAACGGGCAAAAACAAAATCTCATCGCCGATTCCGCCGAAATTAACCAATAAAATTTTCTTTACTTCACTCATAACTAAAACGGTTTTGTTTGATTGAGTTTGTTACGCAATTCTCTAAATCTTGCAATATCTTCTTGAGTTTTGCCCGATTCTTTGAAAACAACTTGGCTTGAGGGGTGAACCATCAAGATGTAATCAACGTGAATTTCGAGGAAATTATATTTTCTCGGAGGTGCAGATGTCGTTCTCGAAAGGATTTCAGCGTTTGTTACAGCCAAAAATCTTTTATCTTTGTCATTGAGCAAATCCGTCAATTCTCTGTTTGTGTCCGTGTATTTCGAAACGTAAACTGTACCTTTGATATCGTGGTCAACCGTTAAAATACATACTTCTATCGGGATTGTATCATTTTGTTTTGCCATCTGTTTTTCCTTTTTTCAATCGATTGAGTTAATTATATCGCAATTTTTTTCTCTTGGCTATTTGTTACACTTTTTATCAAAAGTATATGTCATAACAAACGCTTCGTCAGGGCGAAGTTCAATTATAACGTGACCTTCACGGCTTAAATCAGGGTGTGATTTTTTTGTTATAATTTCTTGCGGTTTGACTTTTTTGCCAACATTCACAACCGCCATCGCCTTGTGGTGATTACCATTTACGATAACAAGAACACCTTTTTTGTCCAAAGTTCTTTCGTAAGCGTAAATTTTTTCGCTACTTTGATTGAGTTGTTTTACGTCAAGAAACTCAAAATCACCTTTTGTTGCAAGGTCGCCTAATTGCTTACGAAATTCTATCGTCTGTTTCAATTTCTTTTTCATAATCGGCAAGTCTCCACCTGGTTTGCGAGAGAAATTGAAAATGTCGATTTTGTTTTTGTGTGAATAATAGATATTGCTGTCAGTATAAGTAACTTCAGCCTTTTTGCCATTGTATGGGTACTGATATTTGTCCCCACTTTGGAAACCGTCAAGATAATATGGGTTTACGGGCAAAGTTGCATTCATATACATAATGCTTTCGGCGTATGCCGGTGAAATTGTGTATGCACTTTCTAAATCATGAGTGTCAAAACAACCCAAAATAGCCTTCGTTTCGCCTTTTTGTGCAAGTTCGTTTATGTGTTTGAAAACGAATTTGAAATCGTCAACATTTTTGAAGTTTACAAAATCTAACAAATTGCCATAGTAGCCGTCAAAACCTGCTTCTAAAAGTTTGACGTAATTTGCAGTCGGAGAGGGAACTTCTGGCGGTGCCCATGCCTCTGCTGTTTCTGCTACGAACATAAATTCAGGGTCTTTTGCCCTTGTGTAAGAAATTAGTTCTTTCCAAAATTCGTAAGGTTTAATCGGGGCAACATCTGCTCTAATGCCGTCAACGCCAGCGTTTAACAGCATATCAACATATTTTTTATGTTCATCAAGCAAGGCTTGATTTAACGTGCCGTCCTCATTTACCGTTTTGAAAAGTCTGACATCTGTCCAATCGACGGGTATCATTGCTTTTCCGTCTTTATCTTTAACAAACATATCAGGATATTTTTCGGACATATCCAACGAGCCGCAAGCCGGAATGTCAACGATGACACGGATTCCACGCTTATGACATTCTGAAACGAATTTTTTCAACTGTTCCTTGTCGGATAATTTTGATTTTTTATCGACAAGATTCGGGTCAATGCCTGCAATTTCCGTCATTGAATAGACAGAGCCGACTGTACCGATTGCAGATTTTTTGCCTGTCGGGTTGATTGGCATGACGTGAATTGCGTTGATACCGTAGTTTTTCAACTCATCAAGTCTTTTGATTGCGTTGAGAAAATTTCCAACTGTTTCGCCTTTTTCTACTTCGACAATGCCGTTTCCGTTTTTGTCGTTTGCGTTGAATGTACGCATGTTAATTTCGTAAATAATTGCTTGGTTGTTAAGGTACAATGTTCTTAAGTCATTCTTGGTGCAGGTTTCGGCGTATGTTGAACCTGCTAACATACCCATTGATAATGCTGTTAATAATAATTTTTTCTTCATAATAAAAAAATTATAGCAAATTTTCTGCACATTGTCAGTTTTTATCATATAATTTTAATAAAAATACAAAACAGAGGTTCTTATGAAAGAAAAACTTGAACAATTATATCAGACAATATCGGCTGAAATCGAGAAGGCATCTACAGTTGCAGAACTCGAAGAGGTTAAGAATAACCACATGTCGAGAAAATCAGAACTCAACAACATTAGAAAACAGTTGAAAGACTTGTCAGTTGAGGATAAAAAGGTTATCGGTGCTTTGACGAATAAGATTTCTCAAGACTTGCAAAATCTTATGAACGACAAGCAAGAAGTGTTGAAAACGGCGGAAAGAAACGAAAAATTGAAATCTGAAGTTATCGACATCACGCTTCCCGGTGATTACATGCCCGCAGGCAAAATGCACCCGATTACAAAGGCAATGAACGAAATTGTTGATATTTTTGAGGGGTTGGGCTTTTCATTGGTACTTCCAGAAAATTCGCCCGAAGTTGAAACGGAATATGTCAACTTTGACATGCTCAACTTCCCTCAAGACCACCCTGCTCGTGATATGCAAGATACATATTATGTCGAAGGTAAGGACAATGTGATTTTGAGAAGCCAAACTTCAGGTGCACAAATTCGTGAAATGCTTACTCACAAACCGCCTATCAGAGTAATTTCTCCCGGTAGAGTTTTCAGATGCGAATCTGTTAGTGCAAGAAAGCACAATCAATTCCACCAAGTTGAAGGTTTGTTGATTGACAAAGACATTACATTTGGTGATTTGAAGGGTATTTTGAACGAATTTATCAAAATTTATTTTGAAGGTGCAAGACCGACAAGAATGAGAAACAGTTTTTTCCCGTTCACCGAACCGAGTTGCGAAATTGACGTTCAATGTATTATGTGTAACGGCAAGGGTTGCAGAGTTTGTTCAGGTTCTGGCTGGCTCGAAATTTTGGGTGCAGGCATGGTTGATGTCAATGTTCTTAAAAACGTCGGAATTGACCCTGAAGTATACTCAGGATTTGCTTTCGGTATGGGCGTAGAACGTATGGCAATGCTCAAGTATGCAATCGATGATATTCGTTTGTTCTTCAACAATGATATGCGATTCCTTTCGCAATTCAAAGGAAAATAACAGGAGAAAATTATGGCAGATGAAGCAAAAACAGTAGAATTTGACCCTGGTATAGGTGCACTTGCTGCGGATTTGTATCTCGATGTTTATGTGATTGAAAATGATATTGCGAATATGCCTCAATTTGCAAGAAAAGCAAGATATTTTGCGGCAACTTATAGAAAAATTCTCAAATCATTAATTAATAACCTTGGTTTTTATAGAGGTTGTTTGGGTTGGGCATATTATATCGTGAACGAACACAAGGGTGAAACTTTCACAGGCAATCCTTTTGTGAATTATACAGAGGAGCAAAAGGCTCAGTATGCACCTACGGAAATGGTCGATTTTTGTATCGAATATCTCCAGAAATTTGAATCGGATTTGAAATATTTTCACGTTAAAAATGTCAAATTGCCCGAAAATGCAAAGGAAATTTTAAATCAATACCGTGAATTTTTGGCAATGAATGAAGGTTTCATCAACGCAAAAACGGCAGATGATATTAAATTGCCCGAAGGTGTTGCTTTTTCAAAGTCTCCGCTTGAAATTAAAGCAGAACTTGAAAAGGCTATCGAGACGAAAAATCTTGACGATTTGATTAATCTATAATCACTTGTAACACTTGAATTTTGTTTGTATTCCGTATAAAATACAACAAAAAGGAGCGATATGTCTGACTTGAATTTTGAACAATTAGCAAAAGATTGCCTCATTAATAGAACTGATGACGGCAATGAGTCGATTGCTTTGATTGAAAAACTTGAAGAAGAAACTTATGACAAAGAAGATTTCATCTCTGCAATTAACTATTTCTTTGAAATCAGTAACGATTACAAGGTTGTTTCATATTTGTTCAAAAAAATGAGCAAGTATAAATCACCCACAAGCGTTGCTCCGCTTGTGGATTCGTTGGTTTTGAAGGAAAAATATAAAGCGAAATTTGATGATGACGATGTCAGAATGTGCGTTAGAGTCAATGCGGCTAAAACGCTTGCAAACATTAAGGATAATTCTGCTGTAAATCCGCTTCTTTATTGTTTGAACAATAAGAATGAAAATTACAAATTGCGTTTGGCGTGTGCTGAAGCACTTGGCAAAATTGGAGATAAGTACGCTGTTATACCGCTTTCGGAAGTTTTGAAAGATGAGAGCGAAAGTTCGGTTTATTTGAAGGAATCAGCGGCGTTTGCACTTGGTATGATTGGAGATTCAAAGGCTGTCGATACACTTGTCAATGTTCTTGAAACAGGAAGAGGACTTATGGATAAGTTCACTTTCTTGAAAGAACGTGCAATTGAGGCACTTTCGAGAATTAATACAAGTGGGGACAAGGTTTTTCACGCATTGGAAAAATCTTTGAAAGACCAATCTGTTCAAGTTCGAATTAACGCAATCGAAGCACTCTCAAATCTTGATGACGACAGAGTTAACGACTTGATTTACACTTGTTTAAGTGACAAATCACCTGAAGTTGCGAGAAATGCGATTATTGCATTGTTTAACCTCTCAGGGGAACAAGTTTTGAATGATATTTTGAACGATAATTCACTTCCTGATTATACAATCAGATTGGTGAAGGAAATTATTGAGGAAATCGAAGCGGAAGACATTGACGATCCTGATGAATTGTAATATCTTCAGGGTTGGAGTTAAGAAGTATGGCAAAGTTGAAAAAACCGAAAAAGAAAAATAATAAATTGACTTTATTGGTACTTTTTGTTGTAACCTTTGTCGTTGCAATGTTTTTAGTTTCTGCTTTGTTCAAGAATTTTTCACCTCCTGTTGACGTAAATATCGGCGGAGAGGCTGCTGAAGAAACGGCAGAGGAGAATGAACATTTTGCCGAACTCGATTCGAGATTGAAGTGGATTCAATATGAAGATACTATGGGCGAAAGTATGGTGAAAACTGAGGCTTCGGCTTTGGGCAATACCGCTTCTGAGCCTGCAAAATCGGAATCACAAACTTCTACTTCTTCAGAGAAAAAGTCTGTTAAAAACTCTGGAAAAACGACAAAAAAACAATCGTCATTGTTGGCAGAACCGCCCGTAATGCAGTATTCGTTTGATGAAGCACCTATTCCTGTTAGAACACCGAAAACTGTCTCGAAACCGCCTGTTCCGACTGTTGCAGAAGTTCAATATAGAGCAAACACTCAATCAGTTTCATCAACAAGCGGCGGCTCGGTTACGAAGGTTTACATCGGATATTATCCGACAATGGAACAAGCAAACATTATCAGAAACCGTGTTTCTACGGCAGTTACTGGATATCAACCTTTCGTCCGCAGATTGGGCAGTCAATATGTTGTTCAAGTTGGTTCGTTTTCAGATAGAAATAGGGCACTTGGCTTGAAATCTGAACTTGATGGCAAGGGCTTTTCTGCAAGGTTGTTGACGGAGTAAGGTTATGGATTGCTGTTGTTATGTTTTTTTTATAATCTTTATAGTGATTCTTATAACATTACGTTATTATCATCACAAAATATCCAATGAGATGAAAGTTATTGCAAAATCTCAACTTGCAGAGGGAGAACATATCGTTCAGATTTTGCATGCACCTGTTTTTATGACGGTTATTTATTCTCTCGTTTTAACGGTTACAATCGATAATTTTTACCATTTATTTGTGAGAGAATGTTTGGAAAGCATTGATACATTGTTTCTTATTAACATTACATTGCTTTCGTTTTTGATTTTGAAGTATTTGCCTCAACTTTTCAAAAAGAATTTTTACGCAGTCACGAATTTTGCCATTAAACCGATTGAAAAGCAAGATGCAGAGTCTGTTTCTTTCAATGATATAAAGAGTGTTTCGTTTGATAATAAGGTATTTTTGATAAAATCAGTTTGCGTTGTGAAAAAAGATGGCAGCGTTGAAAGATATGCTTATATTAACCATTCTGAACAGTTTTATGCATATTTAAAAACGGTTGTTAATAATCAGGCTGAATAATTTTAATCAACGGGTTCGGCGTAGAGACACCAAGTTTGGGCTTTTGTAATTTTGACGTTGACAAATTCGCCAGTCAGGTTTTTTTCTGATGGGAAGTGAACGAGTTTGCCCGTTGTGGTTCTTGCATTCATCATCATTTTGCCGTGTTTTTCTTTTTGAGATTCGCAAAGAACTTCATAGACTTTGCCGACAAGTTTTTGGTTTGAGGCAAGTGTCATTTTGCAGTTTGTTTCGTGAAGTCTTTGGAAACGTTCTTCTTTAACTTCATCGGGAATGAAAATGTCCGTCATTCTTCCTGCTTTTGTGAAAGGACGAGGGGAGTAGATTGCGGTGTTTGAATAATCGATTTTGAGTTCTTCAATCGCCGAGAGCGTGTCTTGAAACTCTTCTTCGGTTTCTCCGGGGAAGCCTGCGATGAAATCGCTTGTTATTTCGACTTCGTCATATCGGTTTCTGATTTTGTTGTAAATTTCATAGTATTGTTCTCTGTCATAGCGGCGGTTCATCGCCTTGAGAACTCTTGAATTACCTGATTGCATCGGAATGTGGAAAAATTTGCTCACTTTGTCACATTCTGCAACCGCTTCGATTAAATCGTCCGTGATGTCGGTCGGGTATGAGGTTACGAATTTAATACGGAATTTTCCATCAATTTTGTTCAATTCTCTCAAAAGGTTTGCAAGAGTAATGTTCGGGTCGTGCAAATCTTTTCCGTAACTGTCAACATTTTGACCTAAGAGGGTAATTTCTTTTTTGCCGTCAGCGATTGCTTTTTGGGCTTCTTTTATGATTAATTCCGGACGGCGGCTTCTTTCACGACCTCTTGTGAAAGGAACTACGCAGTATGTGCAGAAATTGTTGCAACCTTCGATTATCGGAATCCAAGCACCGACTGTGTCTTGACGGTTGAGTTTGAGTTCTTCGGGTTCGGGGTAAGGAATTGTTGTAATTTCGCAAACCTTTTCGCCGTTTTCGACTCGTTTAACAAATTCCGGAAATTTGAAAATATTATGAGTTCCGAAAATCAAATCGAGGTAGGGCATTCTTTTAAAGAGGGCATCTTTGTCGATTTCAGCGGCACAACCGCAAATTCCTATTTTAATATCGGGGCGGTTCTTTTTTCTTTTTCCCCAAACACCTAATTGGCTGTATGCCTTGTCAACAGAGGTTTGTCTGATTGCACAGGTTGATACGATTAAAAAATCGGCTTCTTTTTGGTCGGTTGTTTTGTCGTAACCGAGTTCTATAAACATTCCTTCTAATCTTTCTGTGTCGGACTTATTCATCTGACAGCCCATTGTTTCGATATAAAATTTCTTGCTCATAATTCTTCCTTAATAAAATTATTTTACATTAAACAAAATAACTATGATATACTAATGTCAAAACAGGAGAAAATTATGTCAAATAGAGTTAAAGCAAGCCATATTTTGGTAAAAACAGAGGCTGAAGCCTTGGATATTAAAAACAGAATTGAAAATGGAGAGATTGATTTTCCTCATGCAGCCGGTCAATATTCATTTTGCCCTTCGGGCGGTGACGGCGGAGATTTAGGCTGGTTCGAAAAAGGTATAATGGTTAAACCGTTTGAGGACGCTGCGTTTTCTGCCGAATTAAATAAGGTTACAAATCCTATCCAAACTCAATTTGGCTGGCACTTGATTTTGGTAACGGATAAAGAAGATTAATTATGAACGAAAAAGTTGTTGAATTACGCAATTTCATATCGTCAAACGGTGGAGATGCAATTTTGATAAATTCATCTGATGAATTTTTGTCGGAATATAACATTTTGCCGAGAAATTCAAGGTTTAAGGTTACCGGATTTTCAGGCTCAATGGGCGATTGTATCGTCACAAAAAACGCCGTATATCAAATTGCTGACGGACGTTATCACCAACAAGCGGATAACGAGGTCGACAGCGACGTTGTGACCGTTATTAAGATGCAACAAGGAAGTTCTCCGATTAACGAAATTGTTGGTGCACTTGATGAAAATTCGACTTTGATGGTTACATCGAACAAGGTTTCGGCAGATTTTTGCGAAAAATTGAGCAAAAAATGTGAAGAAAAAAATATTAAAATCAAATATTTAAGTTCTGACCCGATTGAAGATTTATCTCAAAATGCTTTTACAAACGTAGAATTGACAAGGGTTTCCGATAAAATTGCAAGTCTTTCTCCGGAGGAAAAATTTAAGTATTTTGCAGAAAAATTGACCGATAAGCAAATTTTGCTCGTTACTGTTCCGACGGATTTTGCGTATTTGACAAACCTCAGAAACTACGATTTTCCGTATTCTTCCGCACCGAGAGCGAAGGCTGTTGTGACGAAAAAATCGGTTACGCTTTTTACAGATTCAAAAATCCCTTATGAATTTGAGGGTTTGTCGGTTGAACCGCTCGAAAAATTCAAGAATGTTTTGGCGCAATTTGTCGGAAAAGAGATTTTGACTGATAAAGCGACTATTTCGCAGGCTGATTTTATGCAAATTCACCCGTCGAATAAGGTTCGCTCGACAAATTTATTTGACGTTAAATCTGAAAAATTTGACAGTGAGATTGAATATCTGAAATCTGCTTTTGCAAGAACTGACAGGGTTTTGCGTAAGATGAACGACTTGATTAATTCTGATGCTGAACTTTCTGAGTATGATTTATTTTGTTCAATAAACCAATTTTTCAAGGAAGAAGGTGCATTGACGCAAAGTTTCAAACCGATTATTGCATCGGGTGCAAACTCTTCGATTATCCACTATTCGGTTGCTTCGCCGGATAAAATAATCAAGGACGGAGACCTTGTGATGATTGATTGTGGCGGATTTTTCGAAGGCGGACTTGCGACGGATATTACGAGAACTTTTGTCAAAGGTACTCCGTCTGATGAGCAAAAGTACGTCTACACTAGGGTTTTTAAGGGTGCAGTTGCGGCACTTGCACATAAATTTGACGATAAGGCAACTTGGCAACAGGTTGATTTGCTTGTCAGAAAGGAACTTGAGGACGAAGAGAAAAACGGATATTTGTATTCTCATTCGACGGGTCACGGAATTGGAATTTCTGTTCACGAATTTCCGCCGAGATGCTCGTTTCAAGACGAATTTGCACTCCCTTTTAAGAAAAATTACGTCTTTTCTGTTGAACCTGGGCTTTATAAAAAAGGCGTTGGCGGCGTTAGACTTGAAAATGCTGTTTATGCAAAATCGGTCGCTCCAAACCTTGAAATCGAGGTGCTTTCGCATTATCCTTTTGAAGAAAAGTTGATAAATCGTGAAATGTTAACGAAAAAAGAGTTAGAATTTTTAGAAGAATGGCAAAATTATGGTAAAACAAATAACCTCTGTGACTAACCCGACAGTTGTTGAATTTGCGAAACTTTCGACGTCGAAAGTACGCTTTTTGACTGGGCTTTTCCTTGTTGAGGGCGAAAAATCGCTCGAGGATATTTTGGAGTCAGAAATCGAAATTCGAGACATTTTTGTTTCGGAAGATTTTGACTATTCCAATTTGCCCGAGGATATGGTGACAGTAGCCTCTGAGGCAGTTATGAAAAAACTTTCTTCTTCCGATAATCCGCCGAAAGTCATCACGGTTGCTTATCAAAGAAATTACGATTTGTTTGATTTTAACGGTATGAATAGGTTGTTGTTGCTTGATGGAATTTCCGATCCGGGAAATATGGGAACGATAATCCGCTTGGCGGCTGCGTTTGGCTACGATGGAATTTTCCTTTACGGAAATTGCGTTGACCCGTACAATCCGAAGGTTATCCGTTCTGCTGCGGGAAATTTCTTTAAAGTTCCATTTGCGACAGTCCCGAATGCTTTTGCTCTCAAGGATTTTAGACCATATTTTACCGTTATGACCGACTTGCACGAACCTGACACGGACTCTCCAGAGGATATTCCGCTTGAGGATAAATTTATTCTTGTTTTCGGTAGCGAAGCGAACGGTATCTCTAAGGAAATTTTAGACATTCCTCACTGGAATACGAACATCAAGACACAATCGGTCGAATCGCTCAATGTTGCAACGGCTGCGGCGATTATTATGTACGAATTTTCAAAAAAATACCAAAAATAAGTATAACAAAAAGCGGCGAGTGAAAATCGTCGCTTTTTATTTTAGAATTTTTTCAAATTTGCAAGAGTGCTATCAAACGACTTCATACCAAATTTTTGAAACTCTACAAAGTACAACGTCGTTCCTGCAATGGTTTTGACGTCTCTGACAAAACCAATTCCATATTGAGGGTGGAAAACTCGGTCGTCCTTTTTGAATTCTTGATTGGACGATGTCACGCTCAAGGGCAAATTACCTTGCTGACTTTGCTCTTTCGCCCTTGCTTCCGCAATTCTTCTCTTTATTGGATTGTCCTCAAGAATTTTTTGGATTTTTGCATCGTTGTCAGCCTTTCTCTCCTCTGCGGAACGGGCATGCTTTGAGACGAAGCCTCGTTTTTGAGGGGCAACAAAGTTTTTCCCAAATCCTGTCGAGGACGAGGAACTTGAGGAATTTTGGTTATATTTTGGTGCAACGAAATTTTTGCCAAAGCCTGTGCCGTTGAATGTGCCTGACGATGAGGATTTTACGGAATTTACGGCTCTATTGAACGAGGAGGATTTTTTCTCGTAACGAGGTTCAAAATCGTTGTCGTAATCGTCGTTGTAACGGCTGAAACGGTTGCGGTTGTAGTCGTTGCTTCTTCTCGGACGAGCATCTTCTTCGTTTCGGTTTGTTAAATTGAACGGAATTTCATTTATAAATCTGCTCGGTTCGTAATAATTGTAATTACCCCACATTTTTCGGCGTTCTGCGTGAGTGATGAAAAGTCGCTTCCTTGCTCGAGTTACGCCAACGTACATCAAACGACGCTCTTCTTCCATTTCGGATTCGTCCGCATGCCCGTTAGCCCCACCTGTCGCCCTGCTGTGAGGGAAAATTCCTTCATCAAGCCCTGCTAGGAACACAACGTCGAACTCAAGCCCTTTTGCACTGTGCAAAGTCATCAACGTCAAGGCATTGTCCTCTTCTTCGTAACTGTCGATGTCCGAAACCAACGCTACTTGGCTCAAAAATTCGCCCAAAACGTCACCTTCTTCGGTCGGTTCAAATTCTTCTGCAACATTGATAAATTCTTGCAAGTTGTCAGTTCGAGATTCCGCTGTAACCTCGTCGTCGACTTCTTTTCGCCAATCGAGATAGTGAATTTCTCCAATTAAATACGAAATAAATTCGGGCAATTTCATCGTCGTTTGCTTTAGTTGCAAATTCAAAATTTGCTCCCAAAAACTTTTCAATTTTGTTTTTGTTCCTGCGGAAAATTCGTCGTAATTGTCGATGTCGAGAAGAATTTCAGAAACAGGAATTTCCATTTTGGCAGAAATTTCCATAAGTTTTTTGACCGTTGTATCACCTAATGAACGCTTCGGCTTGTTGATAATTCTTGCCAAACTTTGAGAGTCTGACGGGTTTGAAATCAACTTCAAATAAGCGACAATGTCCTTGATTTCTTCTCTGTCATAGAATTTTTGACCGCCGACAACTTTGTATGGAATCGAGCGAGCCATGCACGCTTCTTCAAGTTTTCTCGATTGAGAGTTTGTTCGGTACAAAACGCAACATTCAGAAAGTTTGTAACGACCGGTCAAATCACGGACGTTTCGCATAATGTAATCTGCCTCGTCATCGTCATCTCCGCCTTCGTAAATCTCGATTTTTTCCCCTTCTCCAAGGTTCGAATAAAGATTTTTTTCAGTACGCTCCATATTATTTTTGATGACAGCGTTCGCCGCCTGCAAAATCATGCCCGTCGAACGGTAATTTTGCTCAAGTTTAATCATCTGTGCATCAGGGAAATTTACCTGCATGTTGAGCAAAATCCGATAATCTGCACCACGCCAACTATAAATCGATTGGTCAATATCACCAACCGTGCAAAGGCTTCTCTTTACTGGCTTATACATCGGGTCGTCGTTTGTGTAAATCGACTTGATAAAATTATATTGAGCAAGGTTTGTGTCTTGAAACTCGTCAACAAGAATGTGCTTAAAGCGTTGAAAATACTTCTCTCGAACCTCTTTGTTATTTTTCAAAAGTTCGCATGCCATAAGAAGCATGTCGTCAAAATCCACGGCGTTGTTGAGTGCGAGTTGATTTTGATATTCCGTATAAACCCTCGAAAACTGTTCGTCACGATATGACCTTGCCCTAGAAGCGTAATCGTATGCGGTTATCATTCTGTTTTTTGCGTCCGAAATCACCGTTCGAAGTTGCTTTATTGGATAGACTTTTTCGTCCATGTTCAACTTTTTTAAGGCATTTTTGATAATCGTATTCATGTCGGTGTCGTCATAAATTACGAAATTTTTCTCGTATTTTTTGCCGTCTTTCGAAACGTATTTGTCGATGTCTGTTCGCAAAATTCTTCCTGCAATACCGTGAAAAGTGCCGACCCACATGCGTTTGACACATTCTTCACCAAGCCATTTTGCAAGTCTTTCCTTCATCTCTTTTGCGGCTTTGTTTGTAAATGTTACCGCAAGAATTTCATAAGCCGAAACACCCGATTGAACAAGGTTTGCAATCCTTGATGTCAAAACTTTTGTTTTTCCGCAACCTGCACCCGCAAGGATAATTAATGTACCCTCATTGTGCTGAACAGCCTGCTTTTGCTCGTTATTTAATCCCTCAAGTAAATTTACCATGTTCTCCACCTTGCTTACTGAAAGCATGATACCGCAAGCAGACATGCTTTTCCAAAAATCAAGATGTTATTATAACTTTTTTAAAGCAATAGGCAAAACGGCTGTTTTACGGGCGATTTGGATTTTTTGCAAAAAAAAATCAAGCACATCTTTGCTTGACTTTAAATTAACTTCTCTCTCTCTCAAGTTGTTGCGATGAATCAAATTCTCTGATTAATTCAAAGCAACTAATTTTGTTTTAATTCCCATATCGGAACTCATAGTTTTGGCATTGGAAATAGCCATGGCACGTCTTTTTTTAGCACCTTGGAGCAAGAATTCTACACAACTTGAAATATTATTTTCAGATACCTTAAGTTTCTTAATCATTCTGCTGTTCCCTATTAACTACATAATGTTTATCGGCAAAAAGACATGAAAACTTTAGGATTTTTTGTTGTTTTGTTAAGATTTATTTACAAAATATTCTTTTTGTTATAATTCAAATCACATTTTTGTTGCAAACATTGGACTTTCTCCATTTTTATTAATGTCAAACTCTTTTCGGTTCGTATTAAGTAAAAAAAATGCCGTCGCATTCGCAACGGCTAAATCTCTTTTTTCCCAAATTCACTATTTTACTATTTAACTGCGGCTATCATTTTGCCGACACCCATATCGGAATTTACCGATTTTGCACACATAAGTGCGTTTGCTCTCCTCTTCTGTGCACCTCTCAATAAGAATTCTACTGAACCTGAGATATTATTATTGGATGTGCTTAACTTCTTTATCATTTTATAAACCTTTTAAAAATCTGTTTCACTTACATTTTTGTTATCGGCTCGGAAAAATAAAAACTTTAATCTCTTCTTTTAAAATGTTACAAAAACTTAATAATTCTTTCCTAAAAATGGCTTAAAAAGTAAATAAATCAAAGGTTTTTGTTTTTCATGAAGTACGTTAAGAAATTGACGCAGTATTTTGCTTATGGTTTTTTAGCCAAAAATGTTCATATAAAATTTATGTATTAAAGAATTATGACATTTTGACGATATTAAAAATATAGATAACAGGTGTAATGTTAAATGGCTGTAAAGTTCGGTAAATTTACTCAAAAAATTCAGGAAAAGTTGCAAGAGTCAAAACTCGCGGCAAAAGTCGCTGACGTTGGCAAAGCAAAGGCTGAAAGTATTTTTAACAAGATAACTCAAAAGGTACAAGAATCTGAAGCCGCTCAAGAAGCATCTTCTCCAAAAGTTGAGGAAGAAGAATATACTGAAGAAGAAAAGAAAACGACCGCTCTAGATGTATTGAAAAATATTAACGATTTCTTCTCTGACAATTCAATTACAGGTATTTTAAAGAGCGTTTTAGATACTGAAAGAGGCGATATCAGCGATATTGACGGCAATAATTACATTACCCGTGACACAGCAAGAGAAACTAAAGACAGCAATGACAGTTTTGAAGATTATTGCAAATCCATCGGTTTGGATTTGGATAATTCGACAAACGATAAAGTCACGGCTGCTTATACAAAATATACTCAAAGAATTGCCGAAAAGAACGAATTTAATGAACTTTACGACCTTATGAATAGCGATTCTTCTTTGTCCTCGAAACTTGATGACAAAGTAAAAATCGGCGGTTCGTTGGTTAACAAGTTTTTTGAAGGTTCATTGAGTGATTTCCACGATGACATTGCAGAAACTGGTGCATTCAAGACAGACGGCGAATCTGGCGGAATATTCTATAACAAAAAATTTGATACAAAAATTTCGGCTGGACTTGAACAAATGAAGAAACTTTTGGACGATCCGAATGTTTCTGATGAAATCAGAACGAAGGCTGATGAGATTATTCAAAAATATGAAAATCAAGAAAAAGTTGCAATCGGCAGACGTGACGGTGGTTCAATCAATATTAATTCTGAAATTGACGAACGTGTAACTCAAGCAGGCACGGGCGATTGCTATCTTTTGGCAACTTTGAACAGTTTGCAAGAAACTGAAAACGGCAAACAAATTATCAAAGACTCAATCATTGACAACAAAGATGGTTCTTACACAGTAAAACTCAATGGTGTCAACATGTCTTACACCTTCTCGACAGAAGATATTGAAGATGCCGAAAAGAAACTTATTGACGGAACATTGGGCGGCGGCGCGGTTGTAGGTTCGGGGTCTGACAGATATTCGAATGGTGATGACGATGCGATGCTCATCGAAATGGCTGTCGAAAAATTTAGAGACGGAATTTATGATGGCTCGATTGCAGTTAACGAAGAATGGCCGGATTACGCAAGCAGTACGGTTTCTAAAGAAAAGCATGATAAAGGTTTGAGTTCTTTGAACAGTGGCTGCATGAATCAAGTATTGTACCTCTTGTCGGGTGTAGAAACTACAACTGCAAGCAAAGAAGATGTTCCGAGCACGCTTGATGCAATTCAAAAAGATATTGAAGAAAATGGCGGTCAATATGCCCTCTACGCAGGTGTTACCGCTAAAAATGGCTACACCGAAGATGAAAATGGAAAATATTACATCAAAGATGGACAATACGAAGAGGTAACATCGTCAACTCCTGCAGATGAGAAACGTTATAGTTTCACCGGTGCAGGCTCAAATGATATGTATATCAAAGATCCGAATGGCAGATGCTACAAAGACGAAAATGGCAGATACAGAGTAGTAAACGACAAAACTCCTGCTAATGCAGAAAGATACTCTGCGATAGGCTCTGGCGGAATTACCCTCGGTGACAAGTCTAATTATTTGAAGATTTCAAATAACTCAACAGGTAACCACGCTTTGAGTATTGTCGCTATTACAGATGATACGGTTACAATCATCAATCCTTGGGATTCTGACAAAATTGTCGAAGTTCCAAGAGACGATTTTGAAGGTTATATGTATCAACTTCAATACGCTAAATTGCCTGCAAAATCAAAAACAGTTGCTTAATCAAAACATTAAAATAAAAAACGGTGAACAAAATAGTTCATCGTTTTTTTGTCCCAAAATAGTATGAGTCCGATAGACCAAACAATAAAAAAGATAAATCTTCTTTCGCAACCCCGAATGGTGTTTGGATTTCGTATCGAACTCACATTTATATTATACAACTGTTTGTAGTGGGTTTAATCCTACTCGAGTATAGAATTATATATATAAATCAGACTAAAGTATTAAATCTTTAGTCTGATTTATAATTGTGGTCAAAACACTTATGATTAGAGGTTTTTGACGATTAAGTCACCCATTTCTTTTGTTCCGACTTCTTTCATACCTTCTGACATGATGTCTTTAGTGCGGTAGCCTGCTTTGAGGACTTTTTTGACGGCATTTTCGATGTCGTCATTTGCTTGAGAATTTTTCAAGCCATATTTCAAAAGCATGCCTGCTGAAAGGATTGTCGCAATCGGGTTAGCGATGTTTTGATTTTTGATATCGGGGGCTGAACCGTGGATAGGTTCGAACATTCCGGGACCGTCTGCACTCAAAGATGCACTCGGGAGCATGCCCAAAGAGCCTGTAAGCATTGAGGCTTCGTCTGACAAAATATCGCCGAAGATGTTACCCGTTACGATAACGTCGAATTGTTTCGGGTCTCTAATCAATTGCATAGCTGCATTATCAACGTACAAGTGTGAAAGTTCGACTTCGGGGTAATCTTTTGCAACTTCTAAAACAACTTCTCTCCAAAGTCTTGAAACGTCCAAAACGTTTGCTTTATCAACTGAGCAAAGTTTTTTGTTTCTGAGCATTGCTGTTTCGAAAGCGATTTTTGCAATACGACGAACTTCGTCTTCCCAATAAATCATGTTGTTGTAGCCGACTTTTTTTCCGTCTTTAACTTCGACACCTTTAGGTTCACCGAAATATACATCGCCTGTGAGTTCTCTGACAATCATAACGTCAACGCCTTGAACGATTTCTGGTTTCAAGGTTGAAGAAGAAATTAATTCGTCAAAAACTGTTGCGGGACGAAGGTTTGCAAATAAGTTCAAGCCTTTTCTGATTCCCAAAAGAGCTTTTTCCGGACGAACTGCAGGAGGAAGAGTGTCGTACTTCCAATCACCTACTGCTCCAAGCAATACAGCGTCAGATTTTTTAGCAATTTCAAGCGTTTCATCAGGGAGAGGAACACCGTATTTTTCGTATGCACAACCGCCGATGAGTGCTTTTGTGAAGTTGAATTTCATGTCATATTTTTTGCCAACGGCATTCATGACTTTTACTGCTTCATCTGTGACTTCGGGGCCGATTCCGTCTCCACCGAGTAAACAAATATTGTATTCTTTCATTATCTTACTCCTAACTTTTTAGCGGTATAATTAACCAAACCGCCCTCGTTGATGAGATTTTGAATAGCCTCAGGGAATTTGTTGCAAACGTATTCTTTTCCAGTTGTGATGTTTTTGATTTTTCCTTCAGAGAGGTTAACTTCGATTTCGTCACCTTTTGAACATTCGTCAGAGAATGTTGGGTGTTCCAAAATCGGCAAACCGATATTGATTGAGTTTCTGAAGAAAATTCTTGCGAAAGTTTTTGCGATGATAACGCTTATGCCTGATGCTTTAATTGCAATTGGAGCATGTTCTCTTGAACTTCCGCAACCAAAGTTTTCTCCTGCAACCATTATGTCACCTTGCTTTACTTCTTTTGCAAATGTTTTATCTATATCTTCCATGCAGTGTTCTGCAAGTTCTTTAGGTTCTGATGTGTTTAAATATCTTGCAGGTATGATAACGTCCGTGTCTACGTCGTTTTCGTACTTCCAAGTCTTTCCTTTGAGTATATTATCCATATAACCCCCTTTACAAATACTATAAAAATATTATATACTGAACATATAGAATTTGAACTTTAATTATCAAATTCAATGGAAAAATTAAAATGAACGAAAATATTGGCGTTAACGCAGGAAAAATCTGGCAATATTTAGAACAAAACGGAGAATCAAAAATCGTTAGAGTAAAAAGAGAACTCAAACTCTCTTCTTGTGAACTTTATTTGGCTCTCGGTTGGCTTGCTCGTGAGGGTAACGTCGCTTTTTGTAAGAAAGGATTTTTCATGTGGGTTAAATTAGTTTAACCGCAAATCCGAAGAATTTATAAAAAGACGACGTAAGTCGTCTTTTTTTTGTGTAAAATTATAATGTAACGAAAGGACAAGTATGTTTGTAAAACACAAAAACTACAATTTACCTGATAAAGACGGATTCTTTGGGGAATTTGGCGGAATGTTCGTTCCTGAAAATTTCAAGCCCGTACTTCGAAAATTAGACGAAGAATTTGAAGAGGCAATTAAAGACGAAAATTTTGAAAAAGAAGTTTATGAATTATTGAAGGAATACTCAGGACGTCCGACCCCGTTGTATTTTGCGAAGAGATTGACCGAACATTATGGCAAGGGAAAAATTTATCTCAAACGTGAAGATTTGAATCACACAGGTGCACACAAGATTAATAACGTAATCGGACAATGTTTGCTCGCAAAGAGAATGGGAGCACATAAGGTTATTGCGGAAACGGGTGCGGGACAACACGGGGTTGCAACTGCTACTGTTGCGGCACTTTTGGGTCTTGAATGCGAAATTTTTATGGGCGAAACAGATATGTTCCGTCAACGTTCAAATGTTGATAGAATGAGATTGTTGGGAGCAAAAGTCAACTCTGTTTCTCAAGGTACGAAAACACTTGCAGATGCTTGCGACGCTGCGATTGAATATTGGTTGAATCATGCTGACGAAGTCTTTTATGTTTTAGGCTCGGCAGTAGGCCCTCACCCTTATCCGAAAATGGTTCACGCTTTCCAATCTGTTATCAGTGTTGAATCAAGACAACAAATTTTGGAAAAAGAAGGACGTTTACCTGATTATGTAGTTGCTTGTATTGGCGGCGGTTCGAACGCTATTGGTGCATTTGCGGCATATTTGGAAGATGAAAATGTCAAATTAATCGGTGCGGAAGCAGCAGGTGAAGGTGCTGATACAGACCACACGGCAGCAAGTTTGACCAAAGGTAAAAAGACTTATCTTCACGGCATGTACCAATATGTTTTGGTTGATGAAGAAGGAAATCCGAGAGAATCTTACAGCATTTCGGCAGGTTTGGACTACCCCGGTTGCGGTCCTGAACACTGTTATTTGCACGACACGGGACGGGCTGAATACTTCCCGATTACGGATACCGAGGCTATTGAGGCTTTCGAAAGATTGTCGAAGTTTGAGGGTATCATTCCTGCAATCGAATCTTCACATGCCTTAGCATATTTGGAATATTTAATGCCAAAAACGAACAAAGATGATATTATAATCGTAAATGTTTCGGGTCGTGGTGATAAAGATACTGAAAGAATATTAGAAATATTGACACAAAGGAAGTTATGGATAAAATCGAAGAAAAATACTTAGAGCAGGCAAAAAAGTTAGGTCGTGATTGCGAAATTTTGCCGGGTGGTGTCGAAGAATTGGCACGAAAATTGCAAAGAGCAGACAAAACAGGTAAACCGCTCAAGATTAAATTGGGAATGGATCCTTCAAGACCCGATTTGCACCTTGGACATACTGTTGTAATGCGTAAAATCAGAGAATTTCAAAAATTAGGTCATACGCTTCAACTCTTGGTTGGTGGTGCAACGGCAATGATTGGTGACCCTTCTGGGAAATCGGAAACACGTCCTGCACTTACTCTTGAACAAGTTAAGAAAAATGCACAAACATATTTTGACCAAATTTCTAAAGTTATTGACGTCCAGTCAGCAGATGTTTTGAACAATGCCGATTGGCTTCACAAAATGACTTTGCCCGATATTATCGGACTTGCTTCAAAAGTTACGGTCGCACAAATTATGACTCGTGATGATTTCAGCAAGCGTTACAAAGAAGGCTTGCCTATTGCAATTCACGAATTTTTCTACCCGCTTATGCAGGCATACGATTCAGTTGTATTGGATTGCGATATCGAACTTGGCGGAACTGACCAAAGATTTAACACTTTGCTCGGTCGTGAAATGCAAACTGCTTACGGCAAGGAAGAACCGCAAATCGTAATGCTTTTGCCGTTGCTTGAGGGTACGGACGGTGTTAAAAAGATGTCAAAATCTTATCCGGAACACTGTATCAGCCTTTGCGATAAGCCATCTGATATGTACGGAAAAATCATGTCTGTACCTGATGAATTGTTGTTAAGATATTATTCGTTGTTGACGGATTTGTCGAACGAGGACATTGCGAACATCAAAAAGCGTCTCGAGACGGAAAATCCCCGTGATTTGAAGATGCAGTTGGGTCACATTATTGTTGAAATGTATTACAACACTGAAGAAGCCGACAAGGCTCAGGCAGAGTTTGTAAATGTAGTTCAAAATAAAGGTGTTCCATCAGATGTTCCTGAGTACAAAATCGTTGCGGACACAACGGTTGCTGAAATCGTTATGACGAACAAACTTGTCGAAAGCAAAGGTGAGTTGAAAAGACTTGCGGCTCAAGGCGGTTTGAAGATGGACGATGAAAAATGTTCCGACATCAATACGGCGGTCACTTTAGACATGCTCCCTGTTGTACTCAAAGTCGGAAAAAGAAAGTTCTGTAAGGTACTAAAATAATGAAAATTTATGAAAATTTAACTGAGTTAATCGGAAATACCCCTCTTATAAAAATCAATAAAATCAATGACGGAAACGCTCAAATCTGTGTCAAGGCTGAATATTTCAACCCTACGAACTCCGTAAAAGACAGAGCCGCATATTATATGCTCAAATGTGCTTTTGAACAAGGAGAAATCGACAAAGATACCGTGATTATTGAGCCGACAAGCGGTAATACGGGTATCGGACTTGCGATGTGTGCTGCCGTTTATGGTATGAAGTTGATTTTGACAATGCCCGAATCAATGAGTGAAGAAAGAAAGAAAATTCTTCGTGGTTTCGGTGCAGAACTCATTTTGACTCCTGCAAAAGCAGGCATGCAAGGTGCTGTTGACGAGGCGTTGAATTTGATGATGAAGTATAAAAATTCATTTATGCCGTCGCAGTTTACAAATCCGAACAATTCAAAAATCCATTATTTGACGACTGCTGAAGAAATTTGGGCTGACACAGACGGAAAAGTTGACGTATTTGTATCGGCTTTTGGCACAAGTGGCACACTCACTGGCGTTTCAAAGAGATTGAAAGAATTAAATCCGAATGTTTATACTGTTGGGGTTGAACCTTTTGAAAGTCCTCTTTTGACGGAAGGTAAGGCAGGAAGCCACGGTATTCAAGGTATTGGAGCAAATTTTGTTCCGGAAATTCTTGATAAAAATGTGGTGAACGAATTTTTGGACGTTAAAACAGAAGATGCTTTGAAGTATGCAAAACTTTGTGCAACAAAAGAAGGTATTTTGTGCGGAATTTCTTCCGGAGCGGCACTTTATGCGGCAGTTCAACTTTCAAAACGAGAAGAATTTAAGGACAAATTAATTGTCGCAATTCTCCCCGATTTCGGTGAAAGATATTTGTCTACAAAACTTTTCGAGAATTAATATGCGACTGTTAAAAAGAACAATTACACAGATAAAAGAAGATATTAAGACGATTTATGACAAAGATCCTGCGGCGAGAAATCTTGCAGAGGTGATTTTTTGTTACCCTGGCTTGCACGCATTGATTTGCCACAGGATTTGCCATAAATTGAATTATTGGAAAATCCCGTTTATTCCGAGATTGATTTCGCAAATTTCGAGATTTTTCACGGGAATTGAAATTCACCCTGCTGCAACAATCGGTCACAGATTTTTTATTGACCACGGAATGGGCGTAGTTATTGGGGAAACGACTGTTATTGGTGACGACGTTTTGATTTATCAAGGGGTAACTCTTGGCGGCACGGGCAAAGAGGCCGGAAAACGTCACCCGACGATTTGCAACGATGTTGTAATCGGTGCTGGTGCAAAAGTTTTGGGAAATATTATGATTGGCACTGGTGCAAGAATTGGTGCAGGTTCGGTCGTGATTGATTCAGTTCCTGAGCATGCCACTGTTGTTGGTATTCCGGGTAGAATTGTTCAACAAAAAGTCTATGTTGACGGGCAACTTCAACACAACAGAATTCCCGACCCTGTTGCTTGTCAGTTGAACAGATTGAAATATGAGATTGTCGATTTGAAAGACGATGTTGAAAAGTTGAAAAATAAGTAGATATCTGTCTGTTGAGGTGAATGTTGGCGATTGAGTATGATTTAACTGTTGTTATTCCTTGTTTGAACGAAGAAACCACCATCGGCTTGTGCGTTCAAAAAGCGTTGGATTGTGTCAGAAACCACAATATTAATGCTGAAATTGTCGTGTCTGACAATGGTTCGAGTGACAAATCTGTTCAAATTGTAGAAGATTTTAACCTTCCGAATGTCAGAGTGGTTCACTGTTGTGAAAAAGGTTACGGAAACGCTCTCAAGGCGGGATTTTTGTCTGCTAATGGAAAATATATTTTGATGGGTGATGCGGACGATACTTATGACATGTCTAAAATCCATGAGTTCTATGAAAAGGTTGTTTCTGACGAAAATATTTCTATGGTAATCGGCTCGAGATTTCGTGGAAAAATCGAAAAAGGGGCTATGCCTTTTTTGCATAAATACCTCGGAAATCCAGTCATTACAATGCTTATTAATGTGCTGTTCGGCGTTGGAATTACGGATTCTCAATGCGGAATGAGATTGTTTAAAAAATCTGATTTTGAAAAAATTAATTTTACCTCAGAGGGAATGGAGTTTGCATCGGACATTATTATCGAGTTTGCAAAAAATAATATGAAAATTGTCGAAATTCCGACGACTTTGAGCAAGGATAAAGCGGGTCGCAAACCTCACTTGCGGACTTTTCCTGACGGTTATAGGGTTATCAGATTTATTTTGAAAAAACGTTTTTTCGAATAATTAAAAAATATTTATAAAAATTTATTTTAAGTGTTAAGACTGTCATGTTTTTAGTATGATGTAATCAAAGAGGAAAAAATAATGACAGATGTATATTTAGGAATAGATGTCGGCTCGGTTACAACCAAGTTGGCAATGGTAGATACAAACGGACAACCTGTTGATTGCTTTATGATTAGAACATCAGGTCAGCCCGTAAAGGCCGTACAATCGGGCATGAAAAGTCTTTATGCACAAGCAAAAACAGACTATAACGTGTTAGGTGTCGGCACAACAGGCAGCGGACGTAACCTCGCAGGTGCACTCGTTGGGGCTGATATTATCAAAAACGAAATCACGGCTCACGCAGTTGCTGCAAGCACTTACGTTCCCGATGTTCAAACAATTCTCGAAATCGGCGGACAAGATAGTAAAATTATCATTCTTCGTGACGGTATTGTTACCGATTTTGCGATGAACACTGTATGTGCGGCAGGTACGGGTTCATTTCTTGACCAACAAGCATCAAGATTGAACGTTCCGATTGAAAACTTCGGCGATGTTGCACTTCGTTCGACTTCACCTGCTCGTATTGCAGGTCGTTGCGGTGTTTTCGCAGAAAGTGATTTGATTCACAAACAACAATTAGGTTACCCTGAAGAGGACTTGCTCTATGGTCTTTGTCAGGCACTTGTTAGAAACTATTTGAGCAACTTGGCTCTTGGTAAGGAAATCCTTCCGACAGTGACTTTTCAAGGCGGTGTTGCAACGAACAAGGGCATGGTTAAGGCTTTTGAAGAAGCATTGGGCATGAAGGTTACAGTTCCTGATAATCACCAAAATATGGGTGCAATCGGAGCGGCTCTTCTTGCGATGGAAAACCATCAATTCACGGGCGAACCGACGAAGTTTAAAGGACAACATGTTGGCGATATGAAATTCAATTCTCAAACTCGTCAATGTAACGGTTGCTCTAATAACTGCGAAATCGTTACGATTACTGAAGAAGACCCTGATAATCCGCTTAAAGAAGGGGAAAAACCGAAAATTATCGCACGTTGGGGCGGTACTTGCGGAAAATGGGATTTGGCATAATTTCGACAGATTGTCGATTTTGCGAAAAAATTCTCAAATTTTGTACAACAAAAAAGACCTCTTTCGGGGTCTTTTTTATTTTTGAGTATAAACTATCTGTTGATGATATTTATGAAAACGTTTGCCCAAACGCTGATTGCAAAAATGATAAATACCCAGCCCGAGAATTTGACGAGAATGTCTGTGTATTTTTGGATTTTTTGCAAGTTTTTGAGAAATGAGGCGAAAAGTCCTGCCAATATTACGATTAAGCATTGTCCAAATGCGAATGCGAAAAGCATGAAAAATGCTGCAAGGTAATCTGACGTTCTCGTTGCCATTGCCATAATTGCGAGCAAAATCGGGGACGAACAAGGTGCAGCCAAGAAGGCAAATATCATACCGATTAAAAATGGATACCAAAAACGGCTTGTGGAGTTGGATTGAGGAATTTGTTTTATGATTGTTGGAAGTTGAAGGTCGATAATTCCTGCAAGTTGCAAGCCCAAAACCATCAATACCGAACCGAAAATGATTATCAAAATTGGTATGTCAAATCCGCCGAAAACTTTTCCGGCAGATGCACACAAAACGCCGATTATGCTCAAAATACTTGATAATCCTAATGAAAAGGCTAACAATTTCAAGGCTATATCGGCGAACGAGTTATTCTTTGTTCCGCAAACGTATGCCAAAATCAAGGGCAAAAGTGCGATTGAGCAAGGCGATACGGACGATATAATTCCGCCTAAAAATGAGCCGATTACATAATATAAAGTTGTTCCGAAACTCATTATTTAAACGCCTTATTGATGTAAAATTCAAATTCGTTATATGGCATAGAGCCTTCCGTACGTTGTTTTACGATTCCTTTTTCATCAATGTAAACGATAGTTGGGACGACGTAGACTTGATGTTCTCGAACGAGTTTTTGAATGTTAGATTTGTTTTCTGATGCGTTAACTTTAACGATTTCAACTTTTCCGTCGAAGTTTTTCTTTGCTTGTTCAATAACTGGAGCCATTTTTCGACATTCACCGCACATCGGAGTTGAAAAAACGATTACCTGCGGAAGGTTTGAACCTTTTGCAACTGCCGATTCTATCGTTCTTTCGGGATAAATTGCACAAAGCACAAAATATATCACGAGCGGAACAACAAATGCTAAAGAAACAATAATTTTATTTTTCATAGTTTACCTCTTTATATATACAGAATAATAATAATAAAAAAATATTGCAAATTTATTCTGCAAAAGGGCTATAAATTATATTATCTCCTCGGGCAAATAAAATCTGTTTCCTTCTAAAATTTCTCGAATTTCGTCATAAGATTTCACGCCACTTGTGATTTTTTGGTACTCTCTTACGACTGACAAAATGTCGTCCGTCGTCAAAAGTACATTTCTTCTTCCTTGTCTGTTTTCCAAAATTCTTGCCATAAAAACCTCTCTGTCATAATTATCCGCCCGATTTGGTAAAAATAGAATATAATTGTCCAAAATTCAGATTTTCGGTTTAAAAATCTTTTTTATAATTTGAACTTTGTTTACTGTCCGATTGGGTAATAAAGTTTAAACAATGCGGTAATTTCATTTTAAACTTTACTTACATAGAATGATTTTGTAGAAAGAAAAGGAATAAAAAATGACTATTATGACATCTCCAAAAAGTGAACTCAAAACTTTCGATTCACTTTTTATTGAAATGAGTATGAAAGCATGCAACCTCAAGTGTAAGCATTGCTACATAGATTTTTCGAATGAAAAACATATAAAAAATTTTATCCACTTTGACAAAATTAAAGAGGCTCTTTCTGATTTGCAAAACGAAAACCTAAAATATATTCACCTGACGGGTGCAGAACCTCTCTTGCACCCCGATTTCAACGCAATACTTCGCTATTGCCTCAAAAGAACTTCAACCGTTATTCACACAAACGGATACAGTATCAACGACAAAAAAGCACGATTTTTTAAAAAGGTTGAAGAAGAAAATAATAAGGGAAATGAAATTATCATAAAACTTAGCCTCGAACATTATGACGAACTTACAAACGACGAAATTCGAGGTCGTGGCAGTTACCGAAAATGCCTTCACGCTGTCCAAAGCCTTCTCAAATACGGCTTCAACCCGTTGATTACCGTCGTAAACCACTTTGACGAGGACGAAAATACTTTAAGAGAAAATCTCAAAAACGTTTTCGATTCAATCGGTTTCGCCACCGAAGATTTTAATATAAATATTATTCCTCTTGTCAAAAAGAATGAATTTTCTGAGTCACTTAACTCCTCAAAAGAAATCTATGACAACCTCGATTGCTCTCATGGCAGAATGTTGACCTCTCGAGGGGTATATAACTGCCCACTCACAACCGAGGACTACCGTGGACGCTCGGGTGCGGATTTTAAGGATTATTCAAAATCCTCAATGCTCGAGTCTCCAGCCTGCTCATATTGCATGGCTAAAGAAAAATTGTTCTTTGGATTAAATCTTTAATCTGTTGTTTCCTCTCCGTTATGACGTTGCTATTTCTGCCATAACGGATTCTTTTTTCTTCTTGATAATTATTTCCCAAAAACATAGGCAATCATGAAAACCATGTAATGACGGGCGTTTTCATGATTTTTGTTTTCGAAAAATTAAGGTTAAATATTAAGATATGTTAACAAAATAATAATAAAAAATATCATGTAAAAAGCCCGTGTTTGTTGGAGTTCAGGGTTATAAAATCAAGAAATATCAAAACACGAAAAATATATACTCAATATATACGAAGTATTTACGCAATTTTTTAAAGTTCGCTGTTTTTAATAAAGTACGATAGAGAAAAAGATAGGAGAAAAGAAATGGGTTACGCATTATTCACAGCAAGAAAGATGAGTTTACAATCGAAGGTTAATCAATACAATCTTCAATTGATGCAAATTGCAAACAGAGAAACAGAATTGACACAAAAGACAGCAAGATTACAAAAAAGAAATAATAGAATCGATGCAGCACAAAATAAAGGCTCAGCAGTAGCAAAAATCGGAGGAACGGTATTAGGTGGAGTATTCGGTGGAATCCTTGGAGCAGGAATTGGTTCATCGTTAGGTGAAGGATTTGGCGATTTGGCAAATTCCGCAATAGACAAAGGTCAACAAGCATACACAGAATACCAAGAAACAGAATTAGCAAGACAACAACAAGAACTTGATACAGAAAAACAAAGAATCAACACATTGTTGAGTGCAGCACAAAACGAATTGCAACAAGTAGAAAAGGCTGAAGAATCAGCAATCAAATCAGCAACTCCGAAATACGTTGCATAGTTAAGGAAAAAAGTTAAACTAAAAGCACCCCTCAAAAAGGGTGCTTTTTTATGGCAAATTCCACGTCATTGCGAGAGGATTGCTTGTGGATTATTACGTCATTTTGAGGGGTTAAAAGCCCGAAGAATAACAGATACTTCGCTACGCTCAGTATGACGATGAATTTTACATATTAAATTTTTTGACCAATTTGGGGGTAAATTCATTCCAAAATTTTGCAGAGGGGTGGTGGTTATCGACTTTATATTCTGATGTGCAAGGCGGAAAGCCCATTTCCTCTTCGATATTGACGATTTTGAAGCCTATGTCTTTAATAGCCTTTTCTTCGTAATTTGTGAGAAATTGGTTATTTGGATAAATATCTCTTTCACCCTTTTTGCAGTCGGCATCGCTATATAGAAGCATAATCAATTTGGCATTTGGGTAGCGATTTTTCATTATTTTGGTACTTTCAGACAAAATTTTCAGCATAAGTTCGTCTGTTTTTTGTTCGTTTGCGATTTTATTTTCTTGGATTTTGTATTGAATAGTCTTGACCAAATAAGAACGCCAAAAAATATTGTTGTGCGGTATAATTTCGACGAGGTTATGATTTTTATCAAATTCATATCGGAGATACAAACCAGTGTCGTGCGGCCAACCTTGAAAGAAGAATAGGCGGCGTTTTTGGTCTGTTATGAAGGTATAAATTATATAATCTGGGTTAATATTTTCTATGGTCTTATTGGTTTGCAAATTTTTTAGCATGTGGGCAAAAGTCCAGCCGTCGCCTGCCATATTGTATACCGGACGTTTTGTTAATTTCGATAATGTTCCAGAAAAGTTTTCATTGTCGGCTAATTTATTGCCGTAGGTGACTGAGCAACCGAAGAGGATAATTGGATTTTTTTTGAAAAATTTTCCCTCAATCGGACGCATTTTGTTGTTTGGAACGTCGTAGTATTCCGTGCAAAGGTCTGTTGTGTATCTTGAAAAAAGGTACTTGATTGTTTCATATTTATCTTTGATAAATTGCTGTTGAAACTTGTATCCGCTAACAAGACAGCAGATTTCGCCGATTAATAAAATTATAAAAACGAGAAGTAAATTTATTGATATTATCTTTAAAATTTTCATTTTTTACCTTATTTTCAAACAAAAACAGACTCAAAAGAGCCTGTTTTTATTTATAAAATTTTGCCGATTTGATAGTAAGTAAATCCTTTTTCCAGTAATCTTGGGGCATTGTATTGGTTTCTTCCGTCAAAAATTACGGGATTTTTGAGTAAGGATTTAATTTTGTCAAAATCTGGACGTCTAAATTCATTCCATTCTGTCACGAGAAGGAGTGCATCTGCTCCGATTACTGCATCGTAAGCATTTTTGCAATATTCTATTTTGTTTCTGAAAATTGATTTTGCGGTGTCGATTGCTTTGGGGTCGTAGGATTGAACTTTTGCCCCTGCTTCAAGTAGTGAATTGATGATTGTAATTGCGGGTGCTTCTCTCATGTCGTTGGTTTGAGGTTTGAATGCAAGTCCCCAAAGTGCAAAAGTCTTGCCCGACAAGTCGTTTCCGAAATGTTGTTTTATTTTTTCAATAAAAATTAGACGTTGTTTTTTGTTTGTTTCATCAGTTGCGGCGATGATATTCATCGGGCAATTAAATTCGTTTCCTGTTCTGATTAGGGCTTTTACGTCTTTTGGGAAGCAACTTCCGCCATAGCCTAATCCTGGGAACATAAATTTGTTGCCGATTCTTGTGTCAGTTGTCATTCCAACTCTAACCATTTCGGCATCTGCACCAACTTTTTCGCAAAGATTTGCAATTTCGTTCATAAACGAGATTTTCGTTGCGAGGAAAGAGTTTGAGGCATATTTTGTCATTTCTGATGATTTTACGTCCATCAAGATGATTCTGTTTGCTGTTCTCAAGAAAGGTTCATAAATTTCTTGCATAATTTTAGTTGCACGTTCGGAGTTCGACCCGATGACTACTCTATCTGGTGAAAGAAAGTCGTCGACTGCGTTTCCTTGTTTTAAAAATTCAGGGTTAGATACAACATCAAATTCATATTTGGTGTTTTCTGCGACCAATTTCGTAACTTTTTCGGCTGTTCCAACAGGTACGGTCGATTTGTTAACGATAACTTTGTAGCCGTTCATTGATTTTGCTATAGATTTTGCAACATCAAAAACGTATTGCAAATCTGCCGAACCGTCTTCGCCTTGGGGTGTTCCAACAGCGATAAAGCAAACTTGAGATTGCTTAACTGCATAATCGATGTCTGATGAGAAAGAGAGTCTTTTTTCTTGTACGTTTGATTTTACGAGTTCTTCAAGCCCTGGTTCGTAAATCGGAATGATTCCTTGTTTTAATTTGTTCAATTTTTCATCATCGTTGTCAACGCAAATGACGTCATTTCCCATATCAGCAAGACAAGTTCCTGCTACCAACCCGACATAACCAGTTCCGATTACCGTTATTTTCATTTTTCCACATCTTCCTTGATTTAAGACTACAAAAAGATTTTATTACAAAAAAATTTTTATTTAAACAAAAACAAAAAAATCCCGCTCATTTGAACGGGATTTTCTAAAAATATTTTTTACGCTTCTTTTGCGTCTTGTCTGTTAATTCCTTTGTATCCGTGAACATCATAAACTTCAACGAATTGGAAGAATTCAAACATTTCTTTTTCTGTCAAATCAGCGTCCAAGCCTGTGTTCCATGGGTTAGTAGAACGAACTCTGACTTCACCGTCTTCGTTCTTAACTGATTCTAAAGTGTAAGCGTGGAATGAGAATACACCTTTGTCTTTTGCAACAGGTTGTTCAGTTCTGCTGCCATCAGGCCAAGTACCTGCTGCGAGCATATATTTACCTGCTGAAGGTTCTTGAATCAATTCATGGAGTGCTTGTTTGTCTTGAACTGAATCCAAACATTTTCCTTCAAAGCCCAAAACGTCCATAACTTGGTGTTGATAGCCGCCCAATGAGCCTCTGTAATATTCTTTTTGAGTTGTAAATTCTTTTGCATCTGGAGCAGTCTTCAATGCTGAGAACTTCATACCGTATCTGTCTTCTTGATATTTGATGTCAATACCTGTGTCATCACGGAGAACAACGGTCTTGTTCTTTGGATTAGCCATTGATTCTTCAAAATCAGCCAATCTCTGTCTCATACCGTTCCAATCTTTTTTCATGATTGCTTTTTCTCTCGGGTCTGATTCTGCTTGGTATTCAGCCTTTTTAGCGGCAATTTTTTCTTTCATGATTGTTCTGAAATCGTCTTCAGCCTTAACTTGCAATTCAAGACCGAATGCATCTTCCAACAATCTCATACCTTGTGCACCACGCATAATCATCTTCGGATTTGTTGAACTATCGAGTTGACCTTTGTGGGCAACATAGTCTGCTTTTCCGTTCGGGTATTTAACGTGAATGTCGTCGCCATCTTGTTCAAAAGCATCATAGAGAGCAACTCTTGCGTGAGGATCTTCCATTACTGTGTTAAGTGTTGAAACACAGTAGCAGTCACCGATTGCGTATTGGTTACAAGCAAATCTTTGAGCCGGTGGGAACAATTCCATAAATGTTTCTTTGTCAACTTTTAATTGATGAGAAGAATCTTCGCCGTCTTTAACATAAATCATGTCTTGACCTTCAACTTGGAAAACGTCGCCGACTTTAGTATTTTTAACACCTTCTGCTTTAGATGCTACTGGCGGAACGTAAGCATCTTCAATGCTTTTGCCGTTTGCATAGCAGTCATACATCATATCGATGTCTGCTTCCATTTGGTCACACATTTTGCCATCTTTCCAATAGTCAGCCATTGTTTGAGGGTGCAATTTGCCATCAGCAATTAATGCGAGTTGCATTTCAATGTTGCTTGTTTCGACATTGCCCTTTTCCATAGCGTGGATAAGATTTTCTCTGTATTCACCTTTTACAACGTTAGATGCTGGGTGATTGTTCAAAAATGCTCTTGCACCGTACGGATCTTTATCTTTAGGTGCTTTAACGCCTGCATTTGCTCTCAATAATTCAGCAGAAGGTGCTGCTAACTTTTCTTGAGGAACTGTTTGATATTGAATTTGTTGTTTTTCAACTTTTTTAAGTTGGTTGTTTGCATTTACGTTTACATTTTGTACTACACCGATTGCATTTACGTTCATAAAATCACTTTCTTATTTATTGTCATCCTTACACTTACTCGTATTATAAAACATAACGTGAAAAAAGTTGCTAAATTTAATAACCTTTGGTTAATTTCTGTAAACTTTTCATGCCTTTTGATTATTTTTTCTGAAAATCTTGAAAAAATATTCAAAATATACAAAATAATAAAATTAACTTTACATAAAAAATTTATGCGATAAAATTTAGGTACTCACCAATCCTCTGTGCAGGTTCGGGCGAGGTATCGGCGGAACGGCATGAACGATTTTCAGGTCGTGTTGGTACGAAATGTAACAAAGTGTCGTTGCGAGCGGGCGTAGCCCAATGTAATGCAACAGAAAGGAAAAATTAAAATGGCAAATATTAAATCTGCAAAGAAAAGAATTTTGGTCGCAGAAAGAAATCACGACAGAAACGTAGCATACAAATCTAAAGTGAAAACTGCGGTTAAAGTTGTTTTAGCTGAAGCAGCAGCCAAAAATCAAGATGCAGTAAACGCAGCACTCAGCACAGTTTACAAACTTTGCGATCAAGGTGTTTCAAAAGGAATTTTCCACAAAAATACTGCAGCAAGAAAAAAATCAAGATTGACTAAAGCAGTTAACAAATTGCTCGCTGAATAACCCAACGTTCAGATAGTCAAAGTTTTAAAGCCCTCAATAACTTGAGGGCTTTTTAATGCTCGTTTTTTCTTGTTGAATTTTTATCCAAGATTCTTTCCTATGCTATGAAAAATAAATTATTAATACATTAGAATTGAAGAATTTCTCCAAGCACGGGGGTAATTTCTTCCCAAGCAAGTCTGTTTGGGTGTACTTTGTCCCAGGCTTTATATTTTTCATCTGAATATATATCTTTATTTATAATGTTTTTCAGTTCTATCACGGTAATTCCTTGTTGTTCGATAGTTTTTATGTCTAAATCGTTCAGGTCATCTGAATATACAAACAATACAAATTTTGCATTCGGAAAAATTTTTTCAGTTTCTTTTTTTATTTCTTGCATGTATAAAGTGAACAAATTTTGTAAATATTTATCATTTATTGGTTGATATTTACGAGCGTAATACTTATAAATAAAGGTTTTTATAATCGGATTATTTGATTTATAAAAACTTAATTCTTTTTCTCCTTTTTCATTTTTCACAATTTTAAAATTAGGACTAATTCGATAGACATTGTTGATTAATCTTCTTTTTTGGTCGTGTATATATGTGTAAATAACAAATTTTGTTTCTTCACCTTGTTTTGGCAATAAATTGTCTTTTTCGTATTTTTTATGATTTCTTAAAATATATAGGGTTTCTCTTGACGATGCTCCTGTTAATCCTATGTTGTAAATTTTGTATTTTGGATATTTTTCACTTAGTACAGCCCCAAATGTTTCATCATCGTCTAAAGCTTCTCCATAAGTATATGAACAACCTGCAATGACAATACAGTCTTTTTTGTACTGCTTTCCGACCGCAGGCTTTCTGAATTCGTCTAAAGAAAAATATTTATTATAGTCTGTTTCTTTGTAGTAGCAAATAAACCGATTTTTAATTTCTGCAAAATATTCGCATAAAGTAAATTTGGGAAAATTTATAATATTATTTTGGTTTTGCGTTTTTAAATTGTCTGATATTTCTTTGTTCGTTTGTATTGTTGCAAAAATAAATTCAAGAGCAATCAATAATGAAATTAGGATTAGAATATTAATAATTATTGTGCGTAGGGCAAGTAGGCATGTATGTATGTCTTTAAATGATTTTATTTTGAATTTTTCCAAAATTATCTCCGCATTTTCGAGTTTTTTAAATTGTATTTCAAATTTAACCTTTTTGCAAGTTGTAATGTAATTGAGGAAAAATCAATAAATAGCAGGGTCGACTTTAGTCGACTATAGAGATTGGATTTTTTAATGTCGTCATTCTGAGGTTTTGTAAAAACCGAAGAATCTAGGAGAAAACTTGCAGAAAAATAGATTCTTCGGGATAAATCCCTCAGAATGCCGAATATGTTGGCGGTATAGATACTTCGGCTAAAGCCTTAGTATGACGAGGACTTCGTACTGCTCTGTTTGTGTCTGAATATGTTTTCAGCAATTATTGTCACTGAGAGGGCTTTGCCCGTGGCAGTCCTGTAGGTAATAGGTCATTTGATGAATTCTGTAACTACGCCGTTATTTTATATAATTGAATCGTTTATTTTCTAATATTTATCGACATTTTTATATTTTGGAAGCCGTCGATTTCGTTTGAAAAATCTTTGTCGGTTTTGACAGACAAAATTGTGCTATTTTTTGTGATTGCAAGGCTTTCTTTGTCTTTGAAATCATCGTTGAGCAACACTTTGTCGATTTTGCCTGAGATTTTTGCAGATGAATTTTTCAATTTTATTGTGACAGGTTGGTTTGATTCAATTTTGACAAATTTCGCCTGTTTCTTTGGAATGACGATGATAAGGCGGTTTGCGTTGATTGAGAGCAACAATCTGTCCTTGTTGATATTTTCACTTTTTGAGACGAAAATGCTTTCGATTTTGCCATTTTCAGGTGCTAAAATTTTTGTATTTTCTAAATCAATTTTTGCCTGTTCGACTTCTGATAGTATAATTGCGAGTTTGTTTTTCGCATCTTCAACGTCTTTTTTTGCTCCCAAATAGGAGAAATTCGAATTTTGCATTTCGTTGATGCTTCTGTCAAAATCCTCTTTTGTTGCGATTTTTTCATCAAACATCGACTGATTTCTGTCACAATCTTTTTTTGCGATATCAAGTTCTGCACTACGTTTTTCTAAAACAGTTTCAAAATCTGAAAGTTCTTGTTCTGCTTGAATTTTAGAACTTTGGAATTTTTTTAGACGAAGTTCATACTTTGCAGGGTAAATTTTGACGAGCAAATCGCCCTGATTGACAGTATCACCTTCTTTTACGGGAATTTCAAAAATATTACCTTCAATTTTTGAAAAGATATTTTCGTGAGTTGAGATAATTGTTGCATCGTCGATATTGATTTTACCGTAATTATGCACAAATAGAGCGATAGCGGTGATTGCCGCCAACGAAAAAATTGTTAGTGTTATTTTGTTTAAAAGGATATTTTTTATTGAAAAATTAGTCAAAACGTCTCGTTTCATTTAGTCATACAAGTTATATTTGCCCGAAAACAGGGATTTTTAACACTTAAATTCTTTGACCAATTTTCCGCTTTTGTCCTTGACCGTTCTTGGATTATACATCAAATCACGGCGTTTTTGAACGTTTTCGTCTTTGATGTAATCTTCGTATCTCATTTGATAATTCAAGTAACCGTTCGTCGAAACTTCGATGATTCTTGTCGCAACTGTGTTTATGAATTGATAATCTTGTGATGTAAACAATACCGTGCCAGAAAAGTCAATGAGGGCATTGTTTAGAGCCGTAATCGATTCCAAATCGAGGTGGTTTGTCGGTTCGTCCATAATTAAAACATTTGTTTCTGCAACCATCATTTTTGCGAACATACAACGGACTTTTTCGCCACCGGAGAGGACTCTTGCTGATTTTTCGGCTTCTTCTCCAGAGAATAACATTCTGCCCAAATACCCTCTCAAGTAACTCGTGTGTTGGTCAGGAGAGTATTGTGCAAGCCATTCGATGAGATTTTTATCCGTGTCGAAAAATTTTGTATTATCCTTCGGAAAGTAACTGTGCGTAGCCGTTACACCCCATTTGATTTTGCCGGAATCAGGTTCTTCAAGACCTTCAAGCATATTAAAAAGTGATGTCAAAATGAGAGGGTCTTTTGCAATAAATGCGATTTTTTCACCTTGCGTAACGTCGAAAGATAGTGTCCTGATTAAGGTTTCACCTTCATGTGTTTTCTTTAAGTCTTTGACCGAAAGAACATCTCGTCCGGGGATTTTGACGTAATTAAAGTAAATTCTTGGATATTGACGGCTTGAAGGGACGATTTCTTCAAGCGAAAGTTTGTTCAACATATTCTTTCTCGAGGTTGCTTGGCTTGCCTTTGAAGCGTTTGCAGAAAATCGAGCGATAAATGTTTTCAACTCTTCCATTTTTTCTTCGATTTTTTTGTTCTTTTCTTCACGTTGCTTTTTGATTAACTGAGTTGCTTGTTGCCAAAAACTGTAATTACCCGTGTAGATTCTGATGTTTCTAAAATCGATATCGGCAATGTGTGTACAAACTTTGTCGAGGAAATTTCTGTCGTGAGATACGACTATGACCGTGTTTTGGAAGTTTATCAAAAATTCTTCGAGCCAACCGATAGTTTTGATATCAAGGTGGTTGGTAGGTTCATCAAGAAGCAAAATGTCTGGGTTGCCAAAAAGTGCTTGAGCAAGCAATACACGGACTTTTTCGCTACCTGAAAGTTCTGCCATTTTTTCATAATGAAGTTCATTAGAAATGCCAAGTTCGCTGAGCAAAGAGGCAGCCGATGATTCTGCTTGCCAACCGTCAAGTTCTGCAAATTCCGCCTCAAGATTTGCAACCTTTATGCCGTCCTCGTCTGAAAAATCAGGCTTCATATAAAGTGCATCTTTTTCCTTCATAATGTCGTAAAGGTGCTTGTGACCCATAATTACGGTATCGATGACAGTGTATTCATCAAATTCAAAGTGGTTTTGTTTTAACACCGCAATCCGTTGATTTTTTTGGATATGAACCTCTCCTGTCGTCGGTTCGAGTTCCCCTGACAAAATTTTTAAAAGGGTACTTTTTCCTGAACCATTTGCCCCGATAAGCCCGTAACAGTTGCCTGTCGTGAATTTCAAGTTGACATTTTCAAATAATGGTTCCGTCCCAAATCTTACGGATAAATTTTCTAATGTAATCATAATAAGCCTCTTGCGTGTGTTTATTCAAAATTATTATAAACAGTTCTTCAAGTCAAATTAAGAGAGTTTGTCATATTCTCTTCGGATTTCTTGAATGTCTTGCCACATAAGCCATTTCGGGCTGCCCTTTGTCCTCGCATCGTTTCTTAAAAGATATGACGGGTGAAAAATCGGCATCATTTTTGAACCGTACGGTCCGTCGAACCATTTGCCTCTTGCCCTTGTTATGCCTAGTTCTTCTGGCAACATCGTGTTGAGTGCAACATTTCCGCATACCAAAATAATTTTTGGTTTCAAAATATCAATTTGTGCCTTTAAATAATTAAAACAGGCTTTTTTCTCCTCGGGTAAAGGATTTCTGTTTTCTGGGGGGCGGCATTTTATCGTGTTGCAAATGTAAATGTCGTTTCTTGTAAATCCAACAGAGGCAAAGATTTTGTCTAAAAGTTGCCCTGCTTTGCCAACAAACGGTATTCCCTTTTGATCTTCCCAATAACCTGGGGCTTCTCCGATGAGCATGATTTTATGATTTGGTACTCCGTCTGAAAACACAACATTGGTGCGGCTTTTTGCCAATTCGCATTTTTGGCATGACAAACATTTTTCCCTGATTGAATCTAACTCTTTTTCCACAAAAAATCCTTTCTCAATCAAATTTTACCATAAAGCACCAAAATAACTGATGAAATATTTTGTAAATTATAAGAAACAATTTCCCGATTTCGTCCGAAAATATGCTAAAATCAGGCAAAGAGGTGCGTCGATGATTTCTGATAAAAAATGGCAAATTTTGTTTTTTGTGACACTTTTAATTTGGTGTTTCGCCCTTGCCTATCCGATAAATCCTGATTATGACCTGTTTGCAAGGCTTATAGTTGGAAAATCTGTCATCGAAAATGGATTTATCCTAAAGCACGATTTTTATTCATACGCCCCAACTCATTTGTGGTTAGACCACGAATGGGGTGCAAGTGCCATTATCTATTGGGTCTCAACCTTGTCTGAGTTTTTTAATAAGTCGATTTTGACGACATTATCGGTGTTTAAATCTCTTCTGGTTTTTGGAATTTTTGCGATTGCAACTATTTGTGTTAATGTTCGCAATTCTAAATATTCTCCATTTAATATTCTATATTTCGCATTGGCTGTATTTGCCTCAAATATTGTGTTTGCTTCCACTGTTCGATGCCACATGTTTTCGTTTTTGCTTTTCACACTATTTGTGTTAATTCTTGAACTGTATAGGTTACACGGCAAAAAATGGCTACTTGCTATTTTGCCATTCTTGATGCTCCTGTGGGGAAATATCCACGGTGGCTGCCTTAGCGGACTTGGTTTGATTTTAATTTATGCGGTTGGAGAATTTTTGAATAAGAAAAATCCAATACCTTATTTGATAACACTAATAGTGTCATCGATTGTCCTGTTTGTAAATCCGTACGGTTTTGAATATGTGAAATTTTTGTTTACGGCAGGCACAATGAGTCGGGAATGGATTTCTGAATGGGCATCTCCATTTGCGACAACTTTTTATTCCTTTAAATTCAAAATTTATTTTATTTTTATGATTTTGATTGCTTTGTTGAAAGGTGTTGAAAACAAATTTGACCTTAAAAACGTTGATATGACTAAATTGCTACTATTAGTGTCAACGGGATATCTCGCAGTAATGCACACAAAGTTGTTGCCCTTCTTTGTTATTATAAGTGCGATTTTTATGTTCGATGATGTTTTATCGATTTTGAACAAAATTCGTTCGTTGTCGCTTCTTGCAAATGACAAAAACAAATATGTTTATGCTGTTATTTTATTTATATCTTTAAGTGCTTTAAATTCTGCGAATACCTCCAATAACACTATTAGTGTTAATCAAAAATATTTGCCATATAATGCGGTAGAATTTCTTGCAACAAATAGTGTTAAAGGTAACATTCTTGTTGATATGACTTATGGAAGTTATGTTGGATACAAACTTTATCCAAATAACAAGATTTTTATGGACGGTCGGTATGAGGAGGTTTATTTCCCTGATTTGTTGCTTGAAATGAAGGATTTTTTCCGAATGAATGGCAACAATTTTGATAAGATTTTGACGAAATATCCGACCGATATTGTTTTATTGCAAAAAAATCATACGGAAAATCTTTCAAAATATTTAGTTCAGAAGAATTGGCGTGAGATATTTTCAGATAAAAATTTTGTAGTTTTAATTAGACCTGATTATCCCAAAATTGCAACAAAGATGGCTACTTTTGACCCTAAAACGATTTTTGATACGGAAATATCTGCGGAAATGTTAAAGAATTTCAAGGAGTGAAACTTTTAGAAAGTATAAAAGTCTAAATATTCTGATGATGAAAAATTTTTAATTTGTACTATAATGAGTGTCAGGAGAACGAAAGTGAAAAGACTATTATTAAGTTTATTTTTATTAGGCGGAATGTTAGTGCCGACGGCAAGTTTGGCATCTGAACAAACCATGCTTTACGACCAAGTTTGGAAGTTAATCAACTCAAAATATGTTGATCCTGGAAACAATCATCAAAATTGGTACAAATGGAGAAAAAAATATGATGCTCATATCAAAACGAGCGAGGACGCTTACGTTGCGATTGACACAATGCTCGCAAGTTTGAACGACCCTTACACGAAATTCCTTGACCCGAAAGAGTTTAAGGAAGAAACGAGCAGCATCAAAGGTTCTTTAAAAGGTATTGGTGTTCAAATCGGCGTTAAGGACGGCAAATTGCTCATTATAGCCCCAATGGAAGATACTCCCGGGGAAAAGGCCGGTTTGAAGGCAGAGGACGAAATCCTTGAAATTGATGGCAAATCAACAAAGGGTATCTCTGTTGACAAAGCGGCTGACCAAATTCGAGGTGAAGAAGGCACAATCGTAAAACTTTTAATCAAGAGAAAAAATTGCCCAAATAAAATTTATGCTGTTCCGAGAGCAAAAATCGAAATTAAAGCAGTTTCGACAAAATTGCCTTTGACAACGACGAAACTCGACCCAAGAGTCGGATACATCAGATTGAGTTCATTCATCAGCCAAAACGCTGCTGATGAGTTCAAAAAAGCCATGACAGGCTATTCTTCGAAAAAAGGTATCATCATTGACCTTCGCTCAAATCCTGGAGGACTTTTGACGAACGCAATCACGCTTTCTGATATGTTCCTTGATGGCGGTGTAATCGTCAGCACGGTTGACCGTGGCAGATATAAAGACACTATCAGAGCAAGTAGAAATTATATTTGTGATAAGCCCGTTGTAATCTTGATTAACGGCGGAAGTGCTTCTGCGAGCGAAATCTTCTCTGGTGCAATGAAGGACAACAACAGAGCCTTAATCGTTGGCGAAAAATCTTTCGGCAAGGGTCTTGTTCAAGAAATCAACAAACTTCCTGAAGGTTCAGGTTGTAATATCACAATCCAAAGATATTTGACCCCGAGCGGTTCAGACATTCACAAAAAAGGTATCAAACCTGATATTGTTGTAAAATTCACCGATGCCGATATTCAGGCAAAACGTGACGTTCAACTTGAGAAAGCAAACCAACTCTTGGTCAAAATGATTACTTATCAACCGAAAAAGGGCTAATCCTCTTCCGGTTTGAGTTTATCTCGAATAATTTGTACGGCCTTTAATAATGGGTCGATAGCGGTTGAAAACGGCGGTGCATAGGGTAAATCAATCCCCATGAATTCGTCGATTTTCACTGCACTCATAATGGCGAACGATGCCGTCGATACACGTTTTTCGGCATCACCTGTGCCTATTCCTTGCACACCAAGAATTTCTCTTGAATTTTCATCAACGATTAATTTCAAGGTAATCATTGCAGCTTCAGGCATGTAGCCTGCCCTGTCCTCGTTTGTGACGGTTGTTGTCAAAACGTCATAACCGATTTCTCTTGCCTCACGTTCGGTAATTCCTGCCATAGAGACCGTATAGTTGAAATAGCGGCTCACAATAGCACCTACGACCCCATTGAAGTCGCAATTATCGTTTGCAATATTTATCGCTGCACAACGGCCTTCTTTGTTTGCCGTTGAGCCAAGAGGCAGCCAGCAGTGACGTTTTGTGACAATATGAAATTTTTCGCAGCAATCCCCCACTGCATAAATCCCCGGGATTGAGGTTTTTAAGTGAGAATTGACCCAAATGCTTTTATTTATGCCAATTTTAAGCCCTGCGTCTGCGGCAATCTCACTGTTCGGAACAATTCCTGCACAAATTACCACAAAATCTGTTTCGATTCGCTTGCCATTTGTGGTTATGACGGCTGAGACTTTGCCATTTTTGTCCTCAAATTTCGCTGCTTGTTGGTTATTATAAATTTTAACTTTTTCTCCATCACGATTTAAAATGTGTTTTTGGATTTCTTTTGAAATGTCATCGTCGAACATGCCCATGATATGTGGGTTTTTGTCGATTATGTTTAAAGAAAGACCATTTTTAATGAACGCTTCGGCAAGTTCGAGACCGATTAGTCCAAATCCAATAATCGTAACTGTTTCGGATTTGTTCATCGTCTCTTTTATCGCAAGTCCGTCCTCTAATTTTCTCAAGGTGAAAACATTTTTGAGATTCATATTTTCTATTTTGGGTATGTAAGGTCTTGCACCAGTGGCGATTACGAGGATATCATAAAAAACTTCAAACTCATCATCTGTTTTTAAATTTTTGAACAATACAGTCTTTTTGTCAGGGAAAATTTTTATTGCTTTTTTCTGCAAAAATACTTTAATTCCATGCTTTTCGAAGTCTTTAGGTGTTCTTACGAGAAGTTCTTCGATGTCAGGAATTATATCTGCAATAAAGTATGGAAGCCCACATGCCGAGTAGGAAATGTTCACTTCATCGGTATAAATTTCAATAATCGCATCAGGGTCTTCTCTTCTAAGTTTTGCGGCTGTTTTCGGGCCTGCCGCTCCGCCACCGATAATTATCACTTTTTTTCCCATAATTTTAAAATAGGGCTTTATCTCTCAAAAGCCCTGTCCTTTCTGTTTATACATCAAACTCCATACGCTGAATTTCGATTTCTGACACATCAAGCAATTCGTTCTCAATCTCGATAGCATGCTGTTTTTGCGGAATTTCGAGCAAAATTAATCCATTTTTTGGACAAATATTGCCTAAAATATTATGAATACCAAGTCTCGTCTTGATATAGCAACCGTTTTTAGTCAGGATTTTCTGAATTTCTTCAGACGTTTCAAGTCGATTAGCCGTTTTTACACCTAAAATTACCGTCATTATTCTTTAATCTCGATGTTCTTTTGCTTTTCTTCTTCTTTAACCGTTTTTTCGAGTTCGACTGTCAAAATACCGTTTTTCAAAGTGGCATCGCACTTTTCCATATCGACTTCAAGTGGAAAGTATAAAGTTCTGCAATAATCTCCATATCGAAATTCGCTTTTGTGGTATTTTTTCTTGTTGTAGTTTTCTTCTTGTTCGATTTTTTTTGTGGCGGAAATTTTTAACGAATTTTTGTGCAAATTAAGTGTGATATCTTCTCTGTTAATCCCCGGCATCTCAACTTTAATGACGTATTTGTCCTCGTATTCCTTGATGTCGACAGGCATTGCCATACCCTTCATTTCTTGCTCAAAAACATATTCGGGAAACAAATTATCAAAACTTTTGTGCAAAATCGAGTTTATATCATCGTTCAACATGCTCAAAAATGTATCTGGCTTTTTAATTAAATATTTCATTTTTTGCTCCTTATTTGCTAAACAAGGTTAATATCAGGCAAAAAAACGGTACTCACATTACCCATGAGTACCGTTTACGAAAGGTTAGTTATTTTGTTGACGAAATGCCCCTAATCGGGCAACCGACTTATGCTTCTTCAGCGTCCATTTCTTCTAATTGTTTTTTCTTGAGGTTGTAAAGAACCATATCTGCCAACAAATCGAATGATGCAGAATCTTTAATGTCTGCTGAAAATTCTTTTACCAATGATTCTCGAACCATTTTTTGTAAGTACAATTCAGTCGCTTCAACATTGTTTTCCTTTTCTCCGCAAATCAAATCGAAATAATCTGAGTTTGCTTTAGCGTCTGAAAACATTGACATTGACCATCTTAATTTGCCTGCAACGTTTTCAAATTCTCTAACTACTTTTAAATTCTTCAAATTAAACATATTACACTTACCTTTCGTATTATTTTAACTTACCTTGATAATTTAAACATTATCTTTTGGGATTGTTTTCTTCATCACACTTTTGATACTTCTATAATGTTTCTCAAAATCAAAAATTTACTTTTTTGTGATATCTTTGTAACAATTCTTAATGTTTAAAAACAAAAAACAAACTATTATTGCTTTTTCGAAGCGAATATCATACAATTAGAGGACAAGGAAGGACAACGGTTTATGGGTAAATGCAAGAGAAGAAACGGGAATAAGCCTGTTCTCGAGCATACTTTGACAAGAGAAAACGTAATTTCTGAGGTTGTTTACAGATTAAAAAATAATACTGTTGATGATGAAGTCAGAAAGATGCTTTTGCTTTTCGGAATTTCGGGGGACGAATTAGCTGAGGCTGGAGCAACGTATGAGGAAGTTGTTTGCTTGAATAAATTATCTTAAAAATTATCAACTTATTGTAGTTGTGCGAGCGATTGAGGGCTTTTTATGGTTGAAAATGTGTTGAATATCGGGGTTGTTAATTTTCCAACTAATTGGGGCGATAAGGAAAAAAATTTAGAAAATATTGAAAAATATATTGTTGAAGCAGGGGAAAAGGGGGTCGAAATGCTCGTTTTTCCTGAGACATGCCTTTGTGGGTATGATTATGATGAAGAAGTTGATATCCATGAAAAATTGGCTGAAAGCCTTGACGGAGAGAGTGTTTCAAGAATTAAAAAACATGCTCAAAAATATAACATGTATGTGATTTTTGGATTTTCCGAATTGGTAGAAAATTCGGTCTATAACTCTGCTGCTATTGTGTTTCCGAATGGAGAGACTGACGTTTACAGGAAAATCCATTTGCCATTTGATGAAAAAAAATGGGCGATTTGTGGAGATGAGCCGAAACTTTTCGAGACAAAATGGGGCAAAGTCGGCGTGACTATTTGTTATGATACATATTGTTTCCCTGAACTCATCAGATATTATCGTGCGATGGGAGCAAGGTTGGTTTTGAATGTGACGGCATGTCCTGATAACGCTTGCACAATGGGGGCTGCAACCTTGTCGTTGCCTGCATATTCCTTCATAAATTATGTTTATATTGCATCGGCAAATTTGTGTGGACAGGAAAAATATAGCCATTTTTCAGGCGGAAGTTGTGTTGTTATGCCTGATGAAACAAAAGGTGGCGTAAAGACTGTCATAGGTACGTTTTTTGGCGAAAAAGGAAGCGACACTGTTGGATTGTTTAATGGAGTTATCGATTTGTCACTTGCTGATAAAAACACCGATATCCCAATATATGACGGCGATTTTCGGGCTGAAAAGTACGCCGAATTATATCAACATATTGCGCAAAATAATTAAATCGCACAAATCTTCTTATTTGTATTAAAATATAAGTATTCATTTATTTTAAGGAGAAAATAATGCGTGAGGAAATCTTGTCTATTTTGGAAAAAAATAGCAAAATTGATATAAAAGAATTAGCGGTAATGCTCGGAACGAATGAAGAAACAGTGTTTAATGAAATTACCGATATGGAACGTGAAGGTATCATTTGCGGCTACCACACGTTGATAGACTGGGATAAAATTGACAATGAAAAAGTTACTGCTTTGATTGAGGTAAGGGTTACACCTCAACGAGGACAAGGCTTTGACTTTGTTGCAGAAAGAATTTACAACTATCCTGAAGTTCATTCAGTTTATTTGATTTCTGGTGGATTTGATTTGTTGATTACATTGCAAGGCAAGTCGTTGCGTGAAGTTTCGGCGTTCGTTTCAGATAAATTGTCCACAATCGATTCAGTTTTAAGCACTGCAACCCACTTTATTTTGAAAAAATATAAAGACCACGGCACGATTATGGCTGCAAAACCGAAAGACACAAGAGAGGTTATTTCATGAGAAACCCTTTGTCGAAAACCATTGTAACGATTAAGCCTTCGGGAATTAGAAAATTTTTCGACCTCGTCAATGAAATGGAAGGTGTAATTTCTTTAGGGGTTGGCGAACCTGACTTCGATACCCCTTGGCACATCCGTGACGAGGGTATTTACGCCCTTGAAAAAGGAAAAACTTTTTATACTTCAAATTCTGGTTTGACAGAATTGAGACAAGAAATTGCAAATTATATCAAACGCACTCAGGGTGTAACATACGACCCCAAAAAGGAAATCATGGTTACAGTCGGCGGTTCAGAGGCAATCGATGTTGCTTTTAGAGCAATGCTTGACCCCGAAGATGAAGTTTTGATTCCTGAACCGAGTTATGTTTCTTATGTTCCGTGTGCGGTTCTTGCTGGCGGAAAGCCTGTAATTATTGACCTCAAAGCCGAAAATGATTTTAGATTGACGGCAGAAGAAGTAATAGAAAAAATCACGGAAAAAACAAAAATTTTAGTTTTGCCTTTTCCTAACAACCCCACGGGCTCTGTTATGGGCAAGGAAGAACTTGAAAAAATTGCAAAAGTTGTGATTGAAAAAGACATTTTCGTTTTGTCTGATGAAATATATGCAGAACTGACTTATAACGGTAAACACGTCTCTATCACTTCGATTGAGGGAATGAGAGAGCGTACGGTATTGATTAACGGTTTTTCAAAAGCGTATGCTATGACGGGCTGGAGACTGGGCTATGCGTGTGCACCCGAGGTAATTTTGAAACAAATGCTCAAAATCCACCAATATGCGATTATGTGTGCACCGACAACCAGCCAATATGCCGCTGTTGAAGCATTGAAAAATGGTGATAGAGACGTCGAAGAAATGCGTCGTTCATACAATCACAGACGTCGTTTTTTGATGAATGCTTTTCGTGAAATGGGGCTTGATTGTTTTGAGCCGTTTGGTGCATTTTATGTGTTCCCGTGCATCAAGGAATTTGGCATGACAAGTGAGGAATTTGCAACGAAATTCTTGATGGAAGAAAAAGTCGCAACCGTCCCAGGAACTGCCTTTGGTGCAAGCGGTGAGGGCTTTTTGAGAATATCTTATGCCTACTCTCTTGAAACATTAAAAATCGCAATGGAAAAATTGGCAAAATTTATTACAAAATTGCGAAACGAAAAGGCGTAAATCCTTTGTTTTTGTGGGTTGAGAAATCGACCCGCATTTTTTATTTTTGTGCAGAAACACTAACTTTTAACGGCAATTTTTCTATTTTTGCAAAGCACACTGCCTCTGTCGAAAGTTCCTCAAAAGCAATCATTTCGTAACTTTTGAAACATGAGGACAACAATGTTGCAATTCCGCCTTCGGCTTCAAAATAAATTGAATGAGCATTTCTTATGTATTTTTTTGCATCATCTGAACGGTCGCCTTTGCCAATGGTTGCAAGGATTTGAGGAAATTCAGGCAAAAACTTGTCCATTCTTTTTGCGGTCGTTGGTCCGATTGGTCCTACGATTTCAGAGGGGGTTGCAGAACATGGTGCTGCGTAAAAAATTATTTTGTTCTCAATGTTAAAAGGCAATGGCTTTTTAGCTTTTTTATATTCAAACATTTTTTTGTGAGCGGCATCTCGGGCAATCAAAATTTCTCCCGTGAGCAAAATATTTTCACCCTCTTTTAAATTTCTAATGCTTTCAATATCGTCTGTTTGCACCTCTTTTGCCGTACTTTTTGAGGTTTCTATTTTCTCAAAATTTTCAACTTTTTTTGAATATTTTATTTCATCATTTTCAAAAGTTGCACTTGCAACTCGAAGGGAGTGGCAATTAAATGCGATTGCAACGGGCAAACTTGCCATGTGGTGGTTCTTTGCGGTGATTTTTAAATCCGCAACAAGAAAATTATCTTCGGCATTTTCATTCACGTTCGAGAGAATTTTTTCTGACAATTCGGGCATGTCATTTTTGTCATTGAAATATCCTTTTTCGGCTACTGTCATAACACTTTCAGCACCAGTTCCAATGCCGATTGAAATATAGCAAGGCGGGCATGCATTTTTTGCTCGGTCTTTGATAATTTGCGAAACTTTTTCGGCAAATTCGTCCTCAGTCGTTGAGGGAAGCATCATTTGCACCTCCGAAACGTTGTCGCAACCTGCTCCTTTTAATAAAACTTTTACGGTTAATTTATCGCCCGAAACGTACTCAACATCAATGAGTGCAGGGGTATTTGTTTCGGTGTTTTTTCCTGATAAAAATTCATTTTCAACGATTGATTTTCTAAAAAATTTTTCAACGTAACACTTTTTGACACCTTCGTTAATTGCGTTTACAGGGTTTGAAGAAAAAGAAATTTCATTTCCTACTTCCATAAAAACGTGTACCGTTCCTGTATCTTGGCATAATGGACGTTGAATTTTGCGAGCATTTTCAGCATTTTGTAGAATATGAGCGAGTTTTAGCGATTTTGTCTTTTCATATTTTCTTAAAATCTTTTCATACGGATAGGACGAAAGTTCTTGTCCTGCTTGCAAACACAGGTTATAAACAACTTCCTTTAAAACTTCACAATCGATAATCTTCATAAATACCGCCTTTTTGCTCATTATAGCCCAATTATTTTGAAATTCAAAAGGATTAAATTACGGGCATGGTGTATAATTATTTTATGCCACATTTTTTTATCAAAACTGAAAATGTTAAAAATAACATCATCGAGGTTGAGGACAAGGAACTTTTAAATCACCTCGTCAACGCTCGCCGTGTCAAAATTGGCGAAAAGGTTTTGTTTATTGACGAAAACAAAATTCAGTATGTGACAAAAATTTGTGATATTGAGAGAAAAGTTTTGAAGGCTGAAATTGTTGATAAATATCCTTCTTTTCGTGAATTGGCGATTGATTTGACGGTTGCAAGGTGCGTTTTGAAGCAAGATGCAGACTTTTCTGCTATTCAAAAAGCAACTGAACTTGGCGTAAAAACAATAATACCGCTACTTTGCGATAATTGTGCGGTTAAAGAATCTGTTGTGCGTGCAAAGTCAGATAAATTTCAAAAAATCGCGGACGAATCTGTAAAACAGTGTGAACGTGCGGATTTTCCCGTTGTTACAGAACCTGAAAAATTAGATGAATTTTTAAAAAATAATTCTAAAAATTATGACAAAATTTTAATTTTTTCTGAACGTGCAAAAGATTTTGGGATAAAAAAATATTTTGCACAAAATCCTTATCAAAAAGGAGATAAAATCCTTGCAGTTATTGGCTGTGAGGGTGGTTTTTCTGATAGAGAATTTAAACTTTTTGAAGAATTAAATCTTTATGAAATTTCGCTTGGAAAATTGATTATGAGAGCCGATACTGCTTTAACGGCGGCACTTTTTGGAATAATTCAAGAGGTCGGCGATGAATAAGGCTAAAAAAATAAAAAAATTTATTCAAAACGACGAATTTATCAATCTTATAAAACCATATCTTAAAGGGGTGGATTGCTTTCTTGTTGGCGGATTTTTGAGAGATTTGGCGACAGGCGAAATTTCGCATGACAGAGATTTGATTGTGAAATCCGATGTGGCGGAAAAACTTGCGAAAACTATTGCTGACAATACAAATTCTCATTTTGTTCCGCTCGATGAGGAAAATAAAATTTACAGGGTCGTAATGCCCGACAAGACCAACTATTTTGATATTTCTGCGATGCTTGAGGATAATTTCGATAAGGATATTCATCGCCGTGATTTGACGATAAATTCGCTCGCTTATGACCTCAATAACGATGAAATTGTGGACAATGTCGGTGCGATTAGTGATTTTGAGAATAAAATTTTAAGAACGGCGGATTTGAAAAATTTTACCGACGACTCGCTTCGAATGTTGCGTGTGTACCGATTTGCGGCAAAATATAATTTTGATATTGATGAAACCATTGAAAATTTTATCAAAAATAATCTTGATTTAATCGAAAAGCCTGCAAAAGAGCGTGTTAACACTGAAATTATGAAACTTTTTGAAGGAAAATATTCAGATATTGCTCTTTTAAAAATGGACGAGGTCGGGTTGCTCGACAAGATTTTCCCTGTGATGAGAGAGGTTAAGACAATACCTCTAAACACGCACCATCACTTGGATTTGCAGCACCATTTGATAGAAACTGTTCGACAAGTGCAAAGAAATTATGAAAATTTACCAAAAGAACGCCAAAAAATCCTTGATGATATGGAGTTTGGCAATTATTCAAGGCGGGCATTTTTGAAGTTTGCGGCATTTATGCACGACATCGGAAAGCCCGACACTTGGACTATTGATGAGGAAACAGGGCGTCATCGTTTCATTATGCACGATGAAGTCGGTTCGCAAAAAATCGTGCCAATTATGCGAGATTTGAAATTTTCGAAAAAACAAATTGCGTACGTTCAAAAAATGATTAAGTATCACATATACCCGTCGTCCCTTGTGTGGCAAGAGGTTGTGGGGTCTAAAGCACATTTGAAATTTTACAGAAAAATGTATCCGTATTTTGAAGATGTGATTATTCTTGCGATGTCGGATAGGCTTTCTGCAATGGGTGAGGCGATTACAGCCGATATGATTGTTCAAAATCTCTCAAATCTTTCGATTTTGCTCGATGAATGTTTCGAATTTGGTTCGGCAGTTGCAAGTCCAAAGCCTTTTTTGACAGGAAATGAGGTTATGGAAATTTCAGGTTTAAAACAGTCAAAAGCCTTGGGTGACATAGTCAAAGCACTTTATGCTGAACAAATTGAAGGAAACATTTCCTCTCGGGAAGAAGCGATTGATTTTGTGAAGAAAAAGACATAAATCACCTTTAAAATTTGTAAAAATTCAATGTTTTTAGCATAATTAACTCAGTAAAATTAAAAAGGATATTTCAATGAATTCAGTTTTAGTAGTCGGCACGGTCGGCAGAGATGCAGAAATTAAATATTTTGAATCAGGTAAAAGCAAGACTTCATACTCACTTGCGGTAAACAGATGGGACAGCAAGACAAAAGAAGAAGTTACAGATTGGTTTAACATTGACGACTGGAATAAGGCTGAATTGGCTTATCAACACGCTAAAAAAGGCACATTGATGTGGGTTGATGGCCGCTTGACGGTAACCAAATACAACGGTAAAGAATATTATTCGATTGTTTCGTCAAAATTTAAAGTTTTGAGAAGAAAAGCGGAGAATATGTAATGTTATTTTCCGACGGTGTTGCAATTATTGCAGACGATTTGACGGGTGCAAACGACACGGCTTTACAATTTCATCTTAAAGGTTGCAGTGTTCAGGTTTTAACAAATTATAAAGATATTGTCAAAACTCACGAGAATACTCAAGTTTGGGCTGTTTCAACAGAAAGTAGAAATATCGACCCTGATGAGGCGAAGGCTCGTGCAAAAGAAGCAACTACGGCACTTATCAACAGTTTGGGTGTTGAATATATTTACAAAAAAGTTGATTCGACAATTCGTGGCAACATCGCAATGGAAATTATGGGCGTAATCGAAGCGAGCGACTACGAAGCAGCACTTGTCATGCCTGCATTTCCGAATGAGGGAAGAATTACCGTTGGCGGTTATCACCTCTTAAAGGGCGTGCCTATTGAACGTACGGAGTTTGCTCGTGACCCAAGAGCACCGATTTATGAATCTCACATTCCGACTGTTTTGAGAAACGGTTTGCCGCCAAATGAGCAAGATTTGGTTTCTTTAATCGAACTTAACACCGTAAAACAGGGTGCTGGTCCGATTTTGGCAAAATTGAACGAATTAATCGCAGCGGGTAAAAAACTCATTGTAGCTGATGCTCTTTCATCTGTTGACATTGAGCAGGTTATGCTTGCACTCAAAAAATGCGGCACGAAGATTTTGCCGTGTGGTTCTGCCGGTGCAGCACAGGCTATGTGCGATATTGTTTATCCGGAAGTTAAATATGAACGTGAACCGTTGGAACTTCCTGCTTTGCCGAAGTTAATCGTTTCAGGTTCGGCATCTGAACTTGCTGCAACTCAAATTAAGAGACTCGCAAGTGATGAGGACGTTGAGGATATTTATGTCATCGATATTACTCCGGAGCAGATTTTGGGCTCTGAATGTGACGATATCATTGAACGTGCGGTGAAAAATCTCGTTCGCACAAATACTGTCGTAATCCACACATCGGAACTTTTTAGCAATCCTGATGCGATGACGGTTATGCTTTTTGAAAAGGAAATCTCGAGAGAGGCTTTCATTTCAATGATTTGCGACTATTTGGCAGAAATTACTCAAGTTATAACCTCGCAACGTGATTTGATTTTGATTACGGTCGGTGGCGAAACTTCCTACAAATGCTTACATTCGCTCGGTGTAAACTGTTTGCAAATTTTAGATGCTGTTGCACCTGCAATTCCGCTTTGTGAAGATGTTAAAAATCGCTTAATCGTTACAAAATCAGGTAATTTAGGAAATTCGAAAACTCTTATTGATGTTTTGAATTATTTTGAAAATCATAATGATTAATCCCTTTCTCAATTAGAATTGATTAGTCTCAAAAATGATTTTCTCCGATTGAACTTTCGCAAAAAAGTGATAAAATTGCTATGAGGTGAATATGTTTTCATTATTTTTAGCATTTTCAATTACATTTTGTTTATTTTTAGCAGTCGGCGGATATTTTTTGCCCACAATTATCGCAATTATGAGAAAAAAGAAAAATACACTTGCGATTTTTCTTGTTAATTTGTTCTTCGGAATGACCTTTATCGGCTGGGTTGTAGCCTTGATTTGGGCTCTTATGTATGAGGACAAAGATTATATTTAGTCATCTTTTTGTTGACTATTTTTTAAAAAACATTATTCAAAAAATATGATTAAATGTTTGAAAAAATTGATTAACAAAAAAGAAGAAAAAAAGGTCGATGCACTTGCGAGAATTGATGAAATGTACAATTCTCTTACTACGGACGAGATTTTGATTTGCGTGGGAAGTGATATTGCCGTTTCTGCAAAAAAACTCTGCGACAAGATATCGTCATTAAGGGAAAGTCTTTTCGAAACATGCGGTTTCATTCTCCCTGCTGTTAGAATTGTGGACAAAAATTCGCTTCAGGAAAATGAATATCACTTCCAAATTCAGGGCAATGTTGCGTTCGTTGGATTTTCACTTTTCAGTGAAAAAGATGCGATTGCGGAAATTTCACAAAACTTTGAATTGACTTGTCTTGAGCATATTTCGGAGATTTTTTCTAACCGCATGACCGAACGTTATGTCGAAAGCGTTCAACGTGAAAACTCTTATCTCGTCTGGAATTTGTCCAATATTCTTCCGATTTGGGATTTGAAAACGATTTTGACCGACTTGATAAAAGAAGGAAAATCTATCAAAAATATCACCTATATTTTTGAAAAAATATGCGAAATTACTGGCAAACAGGGCGATGGTAATTTTACAACCGACCCGCATAAAATTTCACGAAAATTGATAAAGCATCTGTCTTTTAGATAATTTGTCATTATTTAGCCAATAATTCGGCTGTAACTTGGGGAAATCGAAAATCAGGCTCGAGTGTTACAAAACTTGGGACTGATTTTTCATAAGCGAATAAAATTTCTTCATTCCTTCTGCATAACTCGTGAATTTTAAGTCGGGCATGAGTTTCAATAATGTCGAGTTATCTCCCGTATATTCCTTGTTTAAACCGTCTTTTTTAACGATAATTTCCGATTTGAAGTCGGAAAAATCGTTCACAATTTTCGCAAGTTTAACAATTTCAATGCTTTTTGTCGGTGATACGTTTATGAATTTTTCTTTTGTCGAATTTTTGATGAAAAATTCCACAATTTTGCAAAAATCTTCAATCCAAATGAAATCGAAAACGACATTTTGATTTAGCAAAATAGGTCGATGTGCCAAGTTATCATTAACTATACAACTTGTAACTCTTGATTTATCCTCGTCTGTTCCGTATATGCCAAAAATTCTTAAATTTAGAATATTTTCTCTTTTTTCAATTTCTTTTGATATGGCATATTTTGAATAACCGTAAGGGTCTTGGGGAATATTTTCGCCAAAATTTTCTTCTTTTATTTTGTGAAGCGGACGGGATTTGTCATATTCTGCTCCCGAGCCGAAAGTTATCATAGGAAGATTTAAGTCTGCAAGGTTTTTGAACATTTCAATATTCGGTTTTGCAACTTCTTCTATCGTTGCATCAGGCGAAATTCTTACACCGCAAGATGCAGAGTGTATTATAAAATTAATTTCGTTCGCTTTAACATAATCCGTTACTGCGTTTTTGTCGAGTAAATTTAAGTGAAAACTTCTTGGGGTATAAAGATTGAATTTACCCGAAAGAAATTCTTTAACGTGAATGCCGATAAATCCCCCCGAACCTGTTAAGAGAATATTTTTCATAATTTTTCCTCTAATAACGGGTGTTGTTTATTTATCGGATTTCCAAATTGAAGTCTTGGTTCAACTTCCGTCTTTAAATCCATTTTTACATTTAATAAAAACGGTTCGTCATTTGAAAAAATTTCTGATAAATCAAAATCATCATTTATATTTATCGTTTTTGCATTGATTCCGTAAGCTTTTGCTATCTGTGCAAAATCGGGAGCTGAATAATCCCAAACCGTTGATTCGACTCTTCCGTCAAAATATAATTCTTGGAATGTCCTTACCATTCCTAAGTTTGAGTTATTCATAACGATAATTTTTACGGGTAAATTACGACGTTTTATAACTTCAAGTTCCTGAATATTCATCTGCATTCCGCCATCACCAGTGATGACAATGCTTCTGGAATTATACCCCCCTCCGACAGCTGCGGGAAGTGCAAAACCCATACATCCGTGTCCGCCGGATGTGAGGAATTTTTGTCCTGCTTTTAACTTGGCACTTTGTGCCGCCCACATTTGATTTTGTCCGACATCTGACGTGAAAATGTCGTTTTCTTTTGAATTTTCAAAAATTTTAGTTAAAAACTTGTTTGCAACGGAAAAATGTTTGAAATTATCGTCATAACGGCATTTCCAATCACAAATTTGTTTGTTCCATTCATCGATATTTAATTCAAAATCAAATTTATTGAGTTCTTTTAAAAATACTTTAATATCTGATTTTATGACTTTTTTTTCGAGTTTATCACAGGCTAATTCGTTTTCATCAATATCAACTTGAATGATGTTTTTGTTTTCAAAAACGCTTAAATCCGACCCTGTTTGTCTTATGTCCAGTCTTGCTCCTAAAACTAAAAGAGTATCGCAATCCGCAAGAGCTAAATTGCCGTATCTGTTGCCGTATGTGCCGATTAATCCTGCATTATTTTCGTATTTTTCGACACTGCTGATGCCGTGCAAAGATTCAATAACCGGTAATTTTGATTTTTGCAAAAAGACTTTGAGTTCTTCTTTTGCATTGGCTAAAGATACACCGTTTCCGACAAGAACGAGTGGTTTGTTTGCTGTTTTAATTGCTTTTTCGACATCTTCAACATTTGTTTGGTATTCTGATTTCGGCGGACAAATGAAGCCTTTTAAAGTTTTTTCATCAACTTCAAGTCTTTGAATATCCATTGGAATATCAAGCAAGACAGGACCTTTTCTTCCCGATTGCATAGTATAAAGAGCCTTTTGAATTTCGTATTTAATATCTTCGACATTCGTTATCATTTTTGCATATTTTGTGACGGGTTTTACCATATCGACAATATTTGTTTCTTGAAAGCCGTTTTGTCTGATATTAGGATATTTTCGATATTCATACGTATTAACCTGTCCTGTTATAAATAAAACAGGGGTGGAATCAAAATAGCAGTTTGCAATCGGAGTGATTAAATTTGTTGCTCCGGGACCGCTCGTTGCAATCGCAACCGAAAACGTATCATTTGCTCTTGCATATCCTTCCGCCGCAAATCCAGCACCTTGTTCCGTGACGGTATTTATCATTTCAACATTGGGATTTTTGTAAATACTGTCTACCAAATGAGCAATCATTCCGCCGATGTAGCCGAATATCTTTGTCGTTCCGTTTCTATAAAGTTCTTCTATTATAAAATCAGATGATTTCATTAACAAATGCCTTGATTGTATCCGCTATTCTTGTGATTTCTTCTTCGCCGAGTGCGGGGAATGTGCCAACCCAGAACGTATTATTCATAATAAATTCAGTCTTTGGAAGAAGTTTATATGTATCTTCCGTTAACTCTTTTGAATTCATTAATTTACCACTGCCTATTCTAAAATCAACATCGTTATCAACAATCATCGGTTGTCTCAAAATATTGCCCGCAAATAACTGTCTCGTGCCGACTTTATGACTTTCCAAATATTCAACCAACTGCTGTTTCGTAAACGGTGCATCTTCTTTGACCGAAATTAAATATCCGAACCACGAAGGTTTTACACCTTCTTTAATTATCGGCAAAATCAAATAATTTTGCAAATCTGAAAGCAATTTTGTCAAAAGTTCCGCATTCCTTTTTCTTATTGCCAAAAAGCCGTCAAGTTTTTCAATCTGCGAACAACCAAGTGCCGCTTGCCAATCAGTGATTTTCAAATTGTATCCGACATGCGAATACGTGTATTTGTGGTCATATCCGTAAGGAAGATTGCCTAATTGTTGTGAAAATCTTTTTCCGCAAACACCGTCACGTCCGGGAGGACAACAACAATCTCTGCCCCAATCTCTGAATGACATGATAATTCTGTAAAGCGTTGTGTCGTTTGTGATTACAGCACCGCCTTCACCCATTGTTAGGTGATGAGCGGGATAGAAACTGAATGTTCCTATATGGCCGATTGTACCAATCTTACGTCCTTTGTATTCTCCGCCCAATGCGTCACAAGAATCTTCAATTACCCAAAGATTATGCTTTTCTGCAATTTCCATGATTTTGTCGAGGTCATAACTGTTGCCCAATGTATGAGCCAAGAAAATCGCTTTTGTCTTATCCGTAATCGCTTCTTCAATTAAGTCGGCATTAATGTTGTACGTTCCGATTTCACAATCAACAAACACCGGAATCATTCCGTTTTGAATAATCGGATTTATAGTAGTCGGAAATCCTGCCGCAACAGAGATAACTTCATCACCTTTCTTCAATGCTCTTTCGCCTAATTTGTGTGAAGTTAATGCCGAAAATGCAAGTAAATTGGCACTTGAACCTGAATTTGTCGAAAGTGCGTGTTTTACTCCCATATATTTTGCAAATTTTTGCTCAAACTCTTTATTAAATCTGCCTGCCGTGAGCCACATATCAAGCGAAGCGTCAATCATATTCAACAATTCTTCTTCGCCCAAAAGTTTGCCGCTCGGCGGAATATAATCAAATTCTCTTTTTTTGCCGTAAACTTCTTTATAATATTCTTTTGCCGCTTCTTTTACTTTGTTGCGTAATTCTTGTTCCACTTTATATTTTCCTCATATTCATTGATTTGTTTCATCGTGTAATCATACATATTTTCTGATTTTTCGTAAAAATGTTTATACCATTCCACGGTATTTTTTACGGCTTCTTCCGCTGTTAATGTCGGTGTCCAACCTAAAACTTTTTCCGCTTTATCAATATTTAACATCAACAAATTGGCTTCGTGTAAATTATCTTTTTTATGAACTACAACCTCGCCTTTTTCATAGTATTGAACAACTTTTTGAGCAACGTCCGCAACTTTTAAGACACTATCTTCATTAGGTCCGAAATTAAATCCTTCAGCGTATTTTTTGCCTTCTTCAAATAATTTTTGACCTAACAACAAATATCCCGACAAAGGCTCTAAAACGTGTTGCCACGGACGTACCGCAATCGGATTTCTAATCTCAATCGGTTGATTTTTATTGATGTATCTTACGCAATCCGGAATAAGTCTGTCTTCCGCCCAATCGCCGCCGCCGATTACGTTTCCTGCTCTTGCAGTCGCCATTGAATAAGTTCCTTCTTCCTGCAAAAATGAACGTCTGAATGAGGAGGACATAATTTCGACACAACCCTTCGACGAAGAATACATATCGTATCCGCCCATAGGTTCGTCTTCGGTGTAACCCCTTGCGACTTCTTTGTTTTCGTAACATTTATCTGTTGTGATATTCACAAAGGCTTTAACTGATTTGCATTTTCTTGCCTCTTCAAGAACATTCAATGTTCCGATAACATTCGTTTGATATGTCAAAACGGGTTCTTTATAAGACAATCTTACAATCGGTTGTGCTGCAAGGTGAAAGACGATTTCAGGTTGAAATTCTTCAAAAACTTTACTTAATTTTTCGATGTCCAAAATATTTCCGAAATGATTTTCGCAAACGTCAACAAGATTAAGTTCTTTGAACATCGAGGGTTCGGTGTTTGGTTCGAGTGAATAGCCGCAAACTTTTGCACCAAGTTTATTCAGCCATAACGTAAGCCAACTTCCTTTAAAACCCGTATGTCCAGTGACGAGAACTTTTTTGCCTTTATAAATATTATTGAACATTTTAACCTCTATTTCTTTAGCCACAATGCCCAAGGTGCTCTTTCTTCCGTCCACATTTCCGTCAAGTCATTTTTATCTTTCAATGTGTCCATCGGTCTCCAGAAACCTTTGTGTTTATAGGCATTAAGTTGTCCGTCTTTTGCAAGATTTTCAAGCGGAGTTCTTTCAAAAATTGTTTTATCGCCTTCTTTAATATAGTCAAAAACTTGCGGTTCACAAACCATAAATCCGCCGTTAATCCAATTTCCGTCTCCGTCGGGTTTTTCTTGGAATGAATTAATTGTTCCGTCTTTTTCTATCTCCAAAGCTCCAAATTTTCCGGACGGTTTAACTGATGTTAAAGTGCAATATTTTCCGCTTTCTTTATGGCATTTGATTAATTCGTCTACGTTTATATCTGCAACACCGTCACCGTATGTCAACATAAACGGTTCGTTTCCGATATATTCTTGTGCCTTTTTAATTCTTCCGCCGGTCATTGTACTTTGTCCCGTATAAAGCATTGTTACTTTCCACGGTTCTGTTTGCATTTTATGGATTTCAACGGAGTTGTTCGTCATATCTACCGTAATATCAGAATATTGTTGATAATAATGAACAAAATAGTCTTTGATTACGTGAGATTTATAACCTGTTAAAATAACAAAGTCATTAAATCCGTAATATGAATAAATTTTCATAATGTGCCAAAGAATAGGTTTCCCGCCTATTTCGACCATAGGTTTAGGCACCAGTCTTGTTTCTTCTGATAATCTTGTTCCGAGTCCGCCTGCTAATATTGCAACTTTCATAGAATCTCCTGTTTTTATAAACAATATTATAACTTAATTAATAATATTACTACTATTGTTTTCTATTTCGTTTACTGTTTTTCTCGTCCAATTGACATTTCTTTTAATGATTTTAGCAGGAAGTCCGCCCAGTACACAATTGTTTTCTTCAAATTTTCCGGAAACCATTGCACCTGCTGCGACAATGCAGTTGTTTCCTATGCTTGAATTTTTCAAAATTGAAGAATTAAATCCAAACCAGCAATGATTACCAATTTCTGTTCCTATTGCTTTGTTGCAAAGTTTTTCTTCTTCATACACTGCATGTCCGTCTGCAGCGTGGATTGTTGTATTTATTGCAAATATGCAGTCTTCTCCAATTTTGATAAATGAATTGTTATCATATAGGCATATCGTTGATTTTGCAAAGGCTACATCTTTTGCTATTTGTATAGAACCATTTTGACAATTTTGTGTATTATAAATCTCTAATGATTCTGCAACAAAACCATTTTCTCCGATTTCTAACAGGTTATTATCATCCCAAATATATACATTGAAACATTTGCCTTTAAAATTTTTTCCAATTTTAACGGTGTTATTATTGCCTTTTATTGGTATGTGCATATCATCAACAATAAAATTATCGTCTGTTTCAAATAAGTTATTCTTACCTGTTACATTTATGTCATATTGCTTCGATAATTTTGATTTTATATTAACAGAACTTTCTTTTGCACAATGTATTTTCTTCGAATAAAAAATATCTTTGTTATTTACCCGAATATTTGACTCTACTTTTCCAAAGTTCACAATCTTTTTGAAAAAATAAATAATCGTATTTAATAATTTATACTCCATTTTATCTCCCAATTCTAAACATCACCAAAACTAAGTTTTGAAGTTTTTTCATGTTTATCTTGGTATCTTATGATTTTCATTATAATTTTATTAATCCTTTTGTTTAAAACAGGAATAAAACCAAAATAGATATTATAAGTATATTTATTAATTGCACCACTAAGATATGCCTCTTTTATAAAATCTTTAAATTTTCCAACGTCGTTATTTCCCCAATCATACAATGTTTGCAGCCATTTATCAGCATAAGCATTGAAACGTAATGTGGAAGAGAAGTCTTTACTCATTATTTCTTTGAAATTTCGGTGATGATTAATGATTTCTTCGGGAAATGGGCCGTTTTTTGATGTTGCAGAATCTTGGCTTTCATGAACTCTATACATTAACATAGATTTTTCTTTTATCTGTATGCATTTTCCATCTTGTATTGAGTCCAAAACAAATGGTTTATCTGCAATTTTTCCATACTTTTTACTATCAACTTTTATATTTTTAATATTTTTTGTTTTATATATTACATGTGGAAACAAAATTGAAGATTCACAAGTGAAAAATGCACTATAAATAAAGTTTGTAAATGCATATTTATTTTCATATACTGCATATTTTGCATTTTCTAATTTATGAAAATCAATTTCATCGTTATTATGAAATGAAGTCAAAAGTCCGCAAACCAAATCCACATTATCATATTCGTTGACTAATTTATATGCGGCTTCAATATATTGCGGATTAAGAACATCATCGTCGTGAAAGAACATTACATATTCTTCTTTTGCCAGTTCTTGTGCCGTTTTTAGATTCTTTTCAAAAGGAACAAATTCAGGTTGTCTATAATATTTAAGATTATCATTTTCTTTCATCAAGTTAGTAACATATTGCTCGGTTTCATCAGAACTGTCATTATCCACAATAGTTAATTTAACTTTGTGAGTTTGATTCAATATGCTATTAATAGAATATTTTAGTAATTCTAGTCTATTTCTTGTTAATATGAAAACTTCTATATCTTTCATTATTTATCTATTCCTTTTGAATTTTTAATATAATTTATTGCTTGATTTATATCTTTAAATGGAACTTGTTTAATAATTTCAATATCTAAATCCCACCATTGAAGTTCTAATAATTCGGATATTGTATTTTCATCAAAACGGTATTTTATTATTTTTGCCGGAACTCCTCCTACAATGGCATACGGCGGAACATCTTTTGTTACAATAGCTCCGGCTCCTACTATTGCTCCATCTCCAATTTTTACGCCATCTTTTATAAATGCTCCGCAGCCTATCCAAACATCATTTCCTATTGTACAAGGTATTACATTCTCATATTTTTGTTCATTTACCCAGCCACATTGTCTGTCATAAAAATAAGGAGAGGAGGATAAAAAGTCAGTTGGATGTTTTCCCGGTCCAATCATTACATATTCTGCAATAGAGCAAAATTTACCAATCGTAGTATTCGGTGATGCTACATAGGTTGTGTCGCTGCAATATGTATATTCTCCTATTTTGCAGCCTTTTGAGTTGTTTAAATCCTTTATTCTTTTTTGAAATTTTGCAAAAGTTAGTTTTTCTGATAATTGTTGTTTTAAATCTTTATCACACACAAACTTTAGTATTCTTTTTTTTGTTTTAAGGCTTTTTGTTTTATTAAACAAATTTTCAATAAGTTTATCTATGAGTTTCATTTTTAACCTTTGTTTAAGTATTCTTTATAAATAATATCAAATGGACTTTGGCAATAATAGAGAGCTCTATTATAGTTATCAATAATTGCAGGCAGTCTGTTATTATATTCTTCTTCCGTACATTGTTTCAAAACTTCTTCAATATTAGAATCTTTTGTGATTTGAATAATGCCATCAGGATTAAAGAATTTATCAATTTTAGTTGCTCCAAGATAAATTGGAATTGTATGTAACAACAATGCTGAAACAATTTTATCCGTAAAGAAATATGGTTTTATATCATTTTCAATACATATAAAATATCTATAATCTTTTAAGCAATGAGAGAAAGGAATGTATGCTCCGCCATCAAAAGTTCCGTAAGTATCGGCAAGATTATTACGTTTGCAGTAAAAAGCCCATTCCTGTCTTAATTTGTGCATTTCGCACCAATCTTTATTTGATGCTAAAATGGAAACATTTTTAGTTTTTTTCTTATAATTCTTTGAATCAATTTGTGATTCTACATCGCCAAAAGGCACTGCAAAAAATTGAATAAACCTTGCATTATCAACCTTATTCAATATCTCGTCAGATGACGTAAATATTAAATCAAAGTCTTTTTCTAAGCCTTTATGTTTTTCAAAAATTTTATAATCTTCCGGGAAAATAGATTCGGATTCAATAAGATAACCATATCTTTTATCAGGATTTCCCATTGTTTCTAACATACAATTATGTGAGTAAAAATGAGTTTTTAATCCAAAGTCGTATCTGTCAAAAAGTATATAGCGACCTCTTTTATTTGGTTGAAATGCTGAATGAATATCTCGGATAAAATATCGGTTTAATTTTTCGCCGAATTCATTATACACATCGTCTTCGCCATTTTTATCAAATGCATTATTCAAATCATAATAAGGATAGTATATTTTGCCATATACATTATGTATTATGTCCTTTTTGGTAATAATACTTTTTCCTCTACACAAATCAATGAACTTTTGTAAGGCATCTATGTGCATTAAATATCTCCTCTATAGTTTTTTAAGATTTCTTCAATTTTTGAATTATCACCATATATAACAGGAGAATCATATTTTCTTGATGGGAACATTCCATAATTTAATTTTATGTTCAAATTATGTTCTTTAATAAAGTCTTCAACTCTATCTTTCATTGATGTTGGTTCACCGGAACAAACATTTATTATTCCATCTATTTCTGTTTGAAGTGACGCTTTTGCTATCATTTCTGCTAAGTCGTTTATGTCTATAAAGTCAAACTGATTTGTCCCTTTTGTAAAAGGAAATTCTGTTTGGCCTTCCTTTGCAGCCTGCAACAACTTGGTAAATACAGAGTGGTTATGCTCATCATCACCTGTAATATAATATGCTCTTAACCATTTTATAGATACGTCTTTATCTTTTGCAAATACAAACAAGAGCTGTCTTAAAGTATTCTTTGATATTCCATAATATGATAACGGATTACAGGGTGTATCGTCTTTAATCTTTCCTTCGTGATAGCCGATTTCGTGTGCTGTCCCCATTACGGATATTGATTTACAGCCGGAATTTATCATGTTTTTTAAAAAGTCAAAATGTTTTGTTAAATTATTGATATGGCTACTTGCATAATGATTAAAACCGTCTTGCCAAGCTAAATGTATTATAATATCCGGCTTTTGCAGTATTTCATATAATTTGGGGTTGTTAGCTTCATTTAAAATATCAATATTCAAATAAGTAACATTTTCCGGTAGATTTGTGTTATTAAAATCGCACGCTAATATATCGTTACCGCTTTTTAATAGCGTTCTTACCACATTTGCTCCAATAAAACCATTAGCTCCGGTTATTAATATTTTATTTTTCATGATTATCCTTATTACAAATATCTTTTTATAATATTAAACAAATTATGTTTATATATGTCAATGGTCGCAGTCTTTAAATAAAGTTTTCTTGCTTTCATTCCCATATCTTTTAACTTTTCGGGGTTGTTTAATATTTCAATGACACATCTTTTTATATCATCTACAGATGCTGTTTTCACAATCCAGCCTGTTTCCGGTGTGACCATATATTTTGCACCAACATTTTCGGTCACAACTACCGGACGGGATTGCATACAGGCTTCTAAAACAACCTTAGAAGAAGATTCGTCAACAGATGGGACAATTATAACATTGCTTTTTTTGTATTCTTCAATGCATTTTTCCATAGGATATGAGCCTTTGAAATTAATAATTTTAGTATTCGCACATATTTTTTCAACTCTTTCTTTATATTCTCTATCTGAAAAATCTCCAATAATATCTAATTCTATTTTATCTTTGTATTTTTCTTCCAGCTCTACAAAAGCTTGGCACAAGTATTCAACACCTTTCGGAGGATAAATTGATCCTATGTACAAAAATTTAATTTTATCATCGATTTTAAATTCATTGGCTGTGTATTTGTCCTCTGCAAAGTTTTTTATAATTTCTGTTTGAACATTGTATTCTGTTTGGAAAAATTTTTGTGCATATTCACTAACTGTTAAAATATGTCCTTCTGCATTCTTCAGTTCTTCTTTTAACAAGCCTTGATTTGGCAATATTGTTTTGGCTAATTTTGCTTCATGAATATACCAAATGAAAGGAATTTGATATTTGCTGCAAATTTGTGCGAAAAAATCGTTTACAACGGTATTTACTATAACTAAATCAAATTTCTTCATTAAAGAGGCATATATATTCTCTTTTTTACGAATAATTTTGCCTAAAATGCTCGGTTGTATGTCGATATTTGAAAAGTATTCGCAAAGATTTCCCCCGCTCGGACTCCAGACAAAAATATTATATTCGTCCTTTAGCATTTTTGCTATTTCTAACAGCATCATTGGTGCACCTGTGTGGGACAATTCATGTGAAATTAATAAAATATTCTTTTTGCCATTTTCTTTCAATTTGACAGTTGGTATGACTTTTTTTGCAAATTTGAGTTTCATACCAAAAATATTGATAATCGTATGTGTTGAATTGGCATCATCTTTTATATTTATTAATTTGGAAATCATTTTTACCTTTATGATTTTTGTTTATTCTTTTGCTGTTTCTTCTAATGCTTCTTTTGTCGCTTCCAAAAAAGCATAGCCGTATTTTTGATCAGGTTCTAAATGTGCTCCTTCTGCCCATTCATTCCAAGCATTTATGAATACATATCTGTCGCCTTCTTTATGGTTCTTTCTAGTCCAATCAATAATATCTTTCAGCCATTTTTTGTACAATTCAGGTGTCGATTGGAATATACGACCTTTTCGATAACATTTTCTCGCTGTGTTATCCCAATTGGGAAAGCAAGATTTATAGGTTTTATATTTTGTTTCGTACAAATATTTCTTTTCTTCCACAAATTCTTCCATATCAAAACAGCTGCCTGTGAATTTTTCATTCATTATTTTTTCGGGTTTTCTGTTTATCAAATCGTCAATTCCTAGCGGGAAAAATTCTAACATTGCATCAAAATCAAGATATTCGTACTTTTCTTCTGTCGAATTTCCTCTCAAAGTCATAATATATAAATCTTGAGAAATTTCTTTTTTTGATATTTCTCTAAGTTCTTTTATAAATGCTTTCAATTCATCTTGGTTAAATGTATTTGGTGAGGATATTACCAAAACCGGTTTATCTTCAAATTTAATGTATCGTTCGTCTTTTGCGTATTTCAAAAAATCTTGCATAAATCTTTCTGCTGTATCTGCTTCGATTTTTTGTTCATACATTATATCTTTGTCCGTTCCGCCATTCCAAGTTTGTGTCCAGTGGCTAGAATCCCAAAATAAGCAAAATGGCATGTCTAAAGTTTTATCTTCTAAAAATTTTTCAATAGGTTTTTCTAACAGTTTTTGTCCGTTAAACCAGTAGTAATAATAGCAAAATCCACCAATTCCATTGTTTTTTGCCAACTTAATCTGGCGTTTCATTATATCCAAAGTTTCTAAGTTATAAAAACCAACGTCAATAGGTAGATGAGGCTGCCAATGTCCTTTATATTGAGGTACTGTTTTTGCCACGTTATACCATTCTGTAAACCCTTTTCCAAACCATTTATCGTTTTCAGGTATTGCGTGATATTGAGGTAAATAATAAGCTATAAGTTTGACATCTTTTGGTGCTGTTTTTATTGGCTCTTTTTCTGAAACATAACAAGAATTATCAAGTTGATTGTTTAAAACATATTCTATATATTCGTTTTTATCAACAGTTGTAATCTTTGCATTTTTTGGTCTGTATTTAATTTTTAAACCACAAAATGTTATTATTCTTCTGTTTCTTTTATCACCATTTTCGTATTCTACATTAAATAAACTTTTGAAAATATTAGTCATTAACTTTGCCTTTGTATAACTTTATTTTTATTCCAAATAATTTTAAATATTTTTCTTTTTTGCCATTTTTATTTTCGGTTCTAATTGCTATAATTTTTTGCATTTTTGCTCTAAACATTGCGAAATAAAAAGGTTTTTGCTTTGTTTTATTTATATATTTGGAATATTTTTTTTCGTTTTCTATTAAATAATCAGGATAAATATTTGAAAAATACAAATTTACATATTTGCAATCACGTCCCAAAATATCTTTGCCGGAGTCTATAGTTTGTTGTATTTCTTTTGGGGACATATTTTTTTCTGTATTAAATTGTTGTTCGACTATTGAATTACGCTTCTTTATTATGTCTTCAACTGTACCCAAATATGAAAAATGCCAGCCACCATTTGTGATTTTTTTTCCTGTACAAAATCTCAAATAAGTTGGTAATCCGTATTTTGAATATGCACAATATTCTTGATTTTTTTGTGAAATTTCTTGCAGTGGGTTTATTAAGTCTTTATATCTACAGATTTTTGCTCCTTTTGAATACATATTTGTTATGTTTATGGTATTCAAACTGTAGTAAAAAGTGTATTGTTTCAGAATGCAAATGCCATCTTTATATTCTTGTATTGCTTTAGGATTTGGAATTTCATCTAAATCTGAGATAATTACAATATCGTCGTCTTTACAATCATAAAGACCTCGCATAATTGCATCTCTTTGGTAATTTTCATAAAGCCATTTATTGCCCTGTGCATCTGACTTTGATGATGAAAGATCCGGAAAATCCTCAACTTTTACATATCTTATCTTGTTTTCAAATTTTGAAAAACGTTCTTTATTTTGTTCAAAAAAAAGATCTTTATCTTTTCCTGTGTGTGTTTTGTTTCCCTCTGCAATTACAAAATAATCAACATAGTCATAAAGAACATTCAGCCTTATTTCCAACAAATCAAGCTCATTAAAAAGTGTAAAGCAATCATATATCATTATTATTCTTGCCCTTCTTTTATATATCTGACAATGTCCTTTAATACATTTGATCTTTTATGTTCCCAAATCCATTTCCCAACAGGGTGTTTTTTGAAAAAATATTCCTTATTTCTCTGACTGACTTCAGGATCTATTGCAGAACTTGTCGTAGAGTGGTTATGAAAAATGAAGGAAGAATTGTTGTATGCTAAACTATAACCTGCATACATGGCTCTGAAACTATAATCATTGTCTTCATAAAAAGCAGGGGTAAATGCTTCGTCCATCAAACCGATTTTTTCAATTACTTCCCGTTTGATTACGACACAACTGAAAAATGGTGTCACGACGTACTTAAGCGGTTTTTTAAATTTTGTAAGATATCTTTTGTATCCCGATAAATAATTATTAGGTGTAAGTTTGCACTTTTCATTATTTCTCGGTGATAACATTCCGAGTTGTTCATCAAGTTCAAAACCTTTAAGGGTATTTTCGAGCCAATTTGGAGTGAATAAAATATCGTTATTTACTAAAACAAAATATTCATAATCACCCTCGAGAACTTTTTTGAGTCCGATATTATTTCCTTTTGAATACCCCAAATTTTCATCATTGAAAATAAGAGATATATTCTTATGCTTTTGAGCAAAATCTTTCAAATAATCAACCGTTCCGTCCGTTGAAGCGTTATCAACCACGAAGAAATCGAAACAATTTTCGTCCGTAAATTCATATAAAGAATTCAAAAATGATTTTGTTGCCTGTTCCAATTTGTTATACGTTAGCGTTATTATAGCAAATTTTGCCATTTATCCTCCAAAATCGATTTTAGACTTTGCTGAATAATTTTTTTCTGAAATCTCTAAAGGTATATCTTTTGAGAGATTTCGGAATTGTATCCAAACATCTTTGATAATCTTCAGGAACGTGCTTTCTTCGCCATGGTTTTCCTGGTTCTCCTGCATAGTGGAGCATTATTGTATTTGCTTTTTCTTTCAATAATTCTTCGTCACTGTACACATTTTTTAGGAAAGAATATTCGGCAGATTTATTTAAATCATCGCTATAATAAATGCTTTGAAAAACTCCATATCTATATGGAATAGGTTTAATCTTGTTACAAGTTATATTTAAAGTATCTAAATCATAAAATTTTAGCCTGTTTCCAAATATTTCAATAGTCTTATATACTCTTTTTACAAAATTTTCTACTCTCATTCGTTTGCAGTTAAAGACAATAAAACTTGAAATAAAAGTTAATTCATTTTTATTTTCAGGAAAATATTTATGACAAATCATTTTGTCATTATTTGGTTCCATTGCAACAGCAGAGCACTCATAATCAGAAATATCTTCATTATATATTTCCGCTAAATCCCCCTTAAATAAAACATCTACATCAGCGTAAACAACCTTGTCATACTCATTTAATATTTCTGGGATTAAAAGACGGTAATAAACAAGCTCTGTCCACGATTTGTTGTTATGTGGAGCGTGCTTAAACTTATCTGGATTTACATAATGAAATGCAATATTGTGTCTTGTATTTTCTACTAATGAATTTAGGGCTTTTTGATTGTCTAAATCTAAATCACTATGTAAAATTCTAATGTCATAAGTTGTTGTTTCTTTTGCACAGTCAATCAAACTTTTGATTGATACAGATGCTCCTAAAACAATTCTTGAGTCAAAACAAAATACAACGGGTACGCAATTATTCATTCGCAAATTCCATTTCTGTAAAATATTTTATGGTTTCAATAACATTTTGAGTCGAGGTATCATCTTTTATAACTTTGACATCGTAGAGCGACTCATTGGGCATAAAGGCTTTTGTGAAAGTTTCATAGAAAACCGTCACCGTTTTTACCCCTAAAGCACACGCTAAGTGCATTAAGCCAGTATCTGCCGAAATTACACATTTTGCGTTTTTTATGATATTGGCAGCTTCAATTAAATTCGTTTTGTTTGTAAAGTCAATAATGTTGTCAATTCTCGCATTTTTTATTTCGTTAGAAATTTTTTGGATTTGTTCCCCTTGCCCCAACAATACAAATTTATTTTTGTGAAAAACTTTGAGCATTTCAAGAATTGTCTCTAAAGGGATATCCTTTGATAACCTTGTGGTTGTGGGTATTAACACGGTATAATCTTCCGCTGGAACTTTGAGGTCGCAAATTGGCGAGTTAAATTTTATTGGGCAGTCAATCAATTCTTCTGTCGTTACCCCTTTCAAGAGAGATAACATCTGAGATTGCATTGTTCCTGTCGTTGGGGTGTATTTGTATTTACTATTCCTTAAAAATTTGCTGAAAAAACCGTTGCGAGGTGCAAGAACGTATTTTGCTCCTAACAATCTTGATAACATTACGGGTCTATCCAAACCGTAGATTGGAAAACAAGCATAAATGTCTTTGTAGGGAAATTCCCACGCAAATTTCAGCATGTTTATGAAACTTTTATGCTCACCTTTCCTATCCCAAACGATAACATCATCAACGCCTTCTTGATATTTTGCAATATCAACAAGTTTCGGCGAGGTTAGAGAAACAACTTTTGAGTCAGGAAAGAGCCTTTTTATGTTTTGCACCAAAGAATTTGTCAACAAAATATCGCCGATAAAGTATGAGTTGATAATAACGAACGTATTTCTTTTAGCCATTGATACTTTTTCCTAAATTGTCCAGTGACTCTTTGTATAAACCATCTACATATTCTTTCAGAGAATTTTGCATTTTTGTGTAATCTTCAGACGACATTTCGATACATTTTTTCATTGCATCAGCATATTTTTCGTTCGAATCGTACAAAATCGAATTTGTATCGTCGAAACCGTTTATCGGACCGAAACTTTTAATGATTACGCAGGGCTTCAAAAATCCATATACAAGTTGGAAATTGCCGCTCGTTCCTGTTGTATTGTATCTGATATGCATTGGATTGTTTTCATCGTAAGCAGTCAGCATAAAATCGGCTTTTTCAAGTTCATCGTACATTTTGTCAAAAGGTAAACGTCCTTTTATATCAAAGTACTGACGAATTTCTTTTGGTAAATGATTCAACTTACCTTTTCCGATTACTGTTATTTTGAAATTTTTAATTCCTTGTTTGTGCAGTATTTTGACAGAATCTACAATTAAATCGCTATCTTTTCTTTTGTCTTGAATTACACCAACCATAACAAAATTTATTACATCGTTTTTTGAGGTAATTCCAATATTTCCAAAATAATGAGGGTTTACCACAACAGATTTTATATTTTTATAATTCATTTGTCTAAGTGTTATTATGTCGTCTTGCCAAGTTCCTGCATCAGCGGAGTGAACGACTTCGTGTTCAACAAAAAAGATTTTTGACTTGTCAGTATTTTGATTAAATGTTTCATACGCATCATTGTAATGTACGCTGTCGCAAAGTTTTCCTACTGTTGTGACGATAACACCTTTTACATCTTGCAAGTCATCGTTTTGAAAATATTTTAGAACTTGTCGTTTGCTCATTTTGTTAACGAACAATTTTTCGTTTTTAAATCTTGAAAAAAGACCTTCTTTTATTCTGTCTGGGTGAACAAGTACGGAGACATTGTATCCTAAGTCGATTAAATACTTGCAAAATCCTGGAACAACCTCGCTGTGATTTTTTGTACAAGGCTCCCAAACGATAAACGTATTATTTTTTATGATGGGTTTTTTGTACGAAAATAAAGGCTTCAAGTATGTGTGGAAAATTGCCTCATAAAAACTTGGTCTCAAAAAGAATATCGGACGATATTTTAAATAACTGAAAAACGAACAGATTTTATTTTTCTTTCTACAATATTCTTCTATAGCAGGCATAACTTTCCTAAATTCAGTATTTGTGACTATAAAATCACTAAGATTTACTTTCTAATTGTACTAAAAAATAGATTTTATTGCAATATAATAATATTTTGCGTTTGAGCCAAAATTTGTGGGCATGTTTGTTGATTTTGTTTTTGTTTGTGATACATTTGTATTACGACGGGGCTCCCGTTAGTCTATTGAACGGATGTGAATTAATCTGAAAAACATCAAAACTGCTAAACACTCTGGTTTTTGTTACGGTGTAAAACGTGCAGTCGAAACAACAAAAAAATTGAAGAACGAAAACAGTTCCGCTAAAATATGGGTTTTGGGTGAGTTAATCCACAACTCTCACGTTATTAATGAATTAGAGGAATTGGGTATTCATACTGTTGACGAACTCCCCGAAAATGAAACGGGCATTTGTATTATCAGAAGTCACGGTGCATCTCCCGAAGTCATCAAAGACGTTACGGAAAAAGGCTTTGAGATTGTTGATTTGACTTGTCCTGACGTGAAAAAAGTTCAACAGAAAGCAATCGAACTTGCGAAAGAAAATTATCTCGTTATTATTGTTGGCAAGCCCGAACACCCCGAAGTCGTTGCGATTAAAGCAAATGCAAAGCAGTTTGACGAAGATGTTTATGTTATCCCCGATATTAATTCTCTCAAGGAAATCGAACCGCTCGTTAAAGAGAAAAAGCGTGTGGGAGTAGTAGTTCAGACTACACAAAGGATTGAAGTTTTGAACGAAATTTTGAAATACTTGACGACGATAGCGAAGGAAATCAAAGTTCACAATACGATTTGTAATTCGACTCAAATGCGTCAAAAAGAGGCACGTGACTTGGCAGAAAATTCAGACTTGATGGTTGTTGTAGGGAGCAAAAAGAGTGCAAATACAACCCACCTTGCAGAAATTTTGAAGGACATTACAAAAACAATTCATATTGAAACTGACGAGGAACTTTCGCAGTTTGACGATATCATCAAAAATGCTGAAAATATTGCAATTACGGCAGGAGCATCGACTCCGGATGATATTATACAAAAAGTTTATAACAAATTATCAGAATATTAATTAGGAAGGACATTATAATGACACAAACAATTAATGAACAAGACGAATTTGTAAGATTGCTCGAAGAAAGTTATAGTTACAAATTCCAAGTTGCAGATATCGTAAAAGGTATCATCGTTAAGAAAGAAAACGATGGATATTTGGTAGATATCGGAGCAAAAACAGAAGCATTTTTGCCCAATAAAGAAATCGCAAATTCAACAGACAAAGCAGAAGAATTGAAAATCGGCGACGTTAAAGAATTTTACGTTTTGAGAGAAGAAACTGATAAAGAAGACAGTTGCATTGTTCTCTCATTGAGAAAACTTTCTTGTGCTAAATCATGGCAAACTCTTCAAAACGCAAAACTTAACAACGAAACAATTATCGCAAAAGTTGTTCAAATCGTTAAGGGCGGCGTGATTGCCGAAGCTGAAGACTTGAGAGGATTTATTCCTGCAAGCCAACTCAGAACTGGTGCTCCTTTCGAAGGTATGCTCGACCAAGAAATCGAAGTTAAAATCCTCGAAGCTGATCCTCAAAAGAACAAACTCATCTTCTCACAAAGACAAGCAATTGCTGAACAACGTGAAAAAGTTGTTGACGATGTTATCGTTAACCTTGAAGAAGGTGCAGTTGTTAAGGGTGAAGTTGTTAGAATTGCAAACTTCGGTGCATTCGTTGACATCAACGGTGTTGACGGACTTCTTCCGATTTCTGAAATTTCATGGCAAAGAATTAAACACCCGTCAGATGTTATCCAACTCGGTCAAGAATTGGAAGTTAAAATCCTCAAAATCGATAACGATTTGAAGAGAATCAGCCTCAGTTTGAAGAGAATGGGCGACAATCCGTGGGAAGAAATCGAAAACAAATTTGAAGAAGGTCAAGTAATCACAGGTACTGTTAATAAAGTAACTTCATTCGGTACTTTCATCAACATTTTCCCAGGAGTTGAAGCACTTCTTCCGTCATCAGAAATGGAACCTGCAAATGCAAATCCGTTCACGATTTACAACGTAGGCGATGAAGTTAAAGTTATGATTAAGAAATTCACTCCGCAAGAACACAGAATTGCGTTGACAGTAAAAGATATGCCGAAAGCATAGTTAACTAAAATCATAAACGAAAAGAGGGCGTAACAACCCTCTTTTTTTGTGTAAAATCATCTTAAAAAATCCCCCATTCGATAAAAATAAGACACCGCTTTTGGCTAATTAAATCCCCTCGATAGTTCGTCAAAATAATTTAAAACGGGGGGATAATTCAATGGAAAAATTTATTAGATATACCGCTTGGATTTTGCTCGTCGCAGGCGGTTTGAACTGGGGGCTTGTCGGGCTATTCGACTTTGACCTTGTGAAATTCATCTTCGGTCACTGGGATTGGCTCGTTAGAATAATCTATGTACTCGTTGCTATTAGCACTATCTACGCCGCCATGAATACTTGCAAATGTGTCAACAAAGAAAATTTTTAGGCTCTGACCGTCTTGCGTTATGACTTTAAAGACGGTATTTCATAATGACCCTCAAGGCGTATCTTGGGGGTCTATCCTTTTTCTTAACAATCGTCAAAATCTCGTAATTTCCCGAAAATACGCCACTTCCACTCCTCATTGCCTCTTAAAATTACTCGAAAATATTAACCAATGTAACAAAATCACAACATGCTGAAATTGAGGGTTGAGTTATATACTTTATATATATAGAGAGGTTTATAATCAGAGGGTTTAGATATGGCTAACGAGTACAATCATTTTGAAGGTGTTGTAATTCAAGGTAACGATCCGAGAATGCGTTTTAGAAATTCACAAGATCCGATTTATGTTGCGTATGAATTTGTTGACAGCCAGCCCTTGTCGAAACTTGCTCAATCGTTCGTTAAAGACCAAATTAACGGCATAATCAAGTTCGTTTCGAAAATCGGTAAATAAAAAATTTTTCATAAAAAAACGCTTATCGGTTTCGGTAAGCGTTTTTTTTTGATTTAAGAATTATTCTTCGTCCTTATTGGGATTTGATTTGCAATAATAGTTAATTGGACAGAACGGGCACATAGGTTTTGTCGGTTTGCATACATTTTGACCTAATGTGACGAATTCTGTATTGAGCCTAATCCAGTATTTTTCGGGGATAATTTCACGAAGTTTCATTTCTGTTTCTTCGGGAGTTTCAGTTTTAACAAGACCAAGTCTGTTGAAAATTCTGTGAACGTGAACATCAACGCAGATTGCAGGTTTGTTGAATCCTTTCGCCAATACGAGGTTTGCAGTTTTTCTGCCTACACCGTCGAATTTCAAGAGTTCATCGATTGAATCGGGAACTTTTCCGTCATATTCTTCGACCAATTTTTTCGACAAAGCGATGATTTGTTTTGCCTTATTCTTGTAAAATCCTACAGGATAAATAGTTTCGGCAAGTTCTTCCTCATCGACATTCATCATTTCTTGAGGAGTTTTTGCCAGTTGAAGCATTTTCATCGTTGCAGGATATGTTGTCGTGTCATTTGTTCTAAGCGACAAAATGCACGCAATCAAAACCACATAAGGGTCATCTTGTTGTTCCATGAAAGTCACAAATTTGCTGCGTTTGATTTTGGCAAATTTCAAACTTTCAAAGATTTCATCAATAATTTCGTTTAATTCCATTTTTTCTTTCATAGTAAATTCATTTTATACCAAAGTAAAAATATCTGCAAAATTTTTTTTTGGCAGGATTGAAAAATTAACAAACATTGTCCAAAAGAAAAACAGATTTCTTTTTAAAATCTGTTTTCTGATAAAACTATTTGTTTGCTTCTTCAGCGTTGAATTTTTCAACTTGTGCAATCAATTCTCTTGCTTTTTCTTCAATGCCTGCTGCGTCAAGATTGTCGTACAAATCACGACCGATTCCGACAGCGACAGCACCTGCTTTCAGGTAATCATAAACTGAATCGATTTTGATATTACCTGTCGCAATCACGTTCAAGAACGGCATTGAGCGGAGCATATCTTCGATATACATTTTGCCGCCCATCGGAGTTGTCGGGTAAACTTTAATAAGCGGAGTTCTTGCTTTCCAAGCCGAATATGCTTCATTCGGAGTAGTTGCCGTCATAATCAAAGGCAACTTATGAGTTTGGCAAATTCTGACCAAGTTCATTTGAAAAACAGGAGAAACAATTCCTGAAGCACCTGCGTTGATTGCAGTTTGAGCCTGTCTTTGAGTAATTATACCACCTGCCATAATAGTCATTTTTTCTGTCGAATTCAAATAGTGAATTACGTCGAGAATTTCCGAATTTTGGATAATAATTTCGATTAAATCAATACCCGCTTTGCAAAGTGATGTCGCAATTTCGATTACTCTTTCGGGGGCACTTACTCTGACTACGCCGTACGCTTTTTTTTCTATGATTTTTTGAATAGCATTCATCTGCCGTTATCTCCTTTTTCCGATATTGAACGGAAATAAATTAAAACCTAAAAGTGAGTTATTAGTTTCGTTTTCGAAACCTAAAATCTTTGTCAAATCATCTCTTAATTCCGAGATATCCTCATATTTTCTTAATGTTCCATCAAGAGCAATAGAAACATCGCCAGTTTCTTCTGAAACTACAAGGCAAGCACAATCTGACGCTTCGCTCATACCGATTGCTGCTCTATGTCTTGTTCCGTATTTCCAACTGAGTTTCGGATCTTCTGTCAAGGGCAAAAGTACACCTGCTGCAGTGATTTTGTTATCAACAATAACCATTGCTCCGTCGTGTAATGGTGTATTCGGGTGGAAAATTGTCAAAATTAATTGGCACGAAACATCTGCATTGACCTTCGTTCCGACATCTGAGAAGAGAAAATCGTTGTCTTGTTTGCCAAAAACAATCAATGCACCGATGTGCATTTTGCTGCAATATTTTATTGCTTCTAAAATTTCCTTCACCGTTCTAACGTTTGTGTCAGTTGATTTCTTAACCGAAAAGAAGTTTCTGTTCAAAAATCCGGTTTGTCCCAAATAACCCAAAAACTTTCTCAATTCGGGTTGGAAAACGACAACCAAACTGAAAACGATTATTGTTACGACTGTTTTGACGAAAAATCCTAAAATAGTGAGACCTAAATGGACGAGCAACTCACTGATTGCCCACGCCACAATCAGCACCATTAAACCTTTTACGAGTTTTTCTGAGTGCGTACCTTTGATGTATTGATTGTAAACGAACAACACAAAAATTACGATAATCGCAACTTGAAAAACGTCCACCGCATCAAGGTGAAAGTTATTTGATAAATGTGAAAGAAGATAATCTGGAGATATATGTTTCATCTTACTTTAACATCTCCGGAATTTCATCATTTTCGACAAGTTCTTCAAATGTTTGTCGTTTTACCATAATTTGGGCTTTCCCGTCTTTGACAAGAATTACGGAGGGTTTCAGGGTTCTGTTGTAATTGCTCGACATTGAATAGCAATATGCTCCAGTGTCGTACAAACAAACCAAATCGCCCTCTTGAAGTTTAGGCATTTCAACGTTTTTGATTAAAATATCGCCTGACTCACAGTATCTTCCTGCGAGAGTCACGGTTTCTTTTTCTACATCGATGTTCGAAACTTTTTCGGCTGTGTATTCTGCTTCGTAAAGAGCAGGGCGGATATTGTCAGCCATACCGCCATCTAACGCAACGTATTTTTTGCCGTTCGGAACATTTTTGTAACTTCCGACCGTATAGACCGTAATTCCTGCTGTTCCAACGATACAGCGACCAGGTTCGATGTAAAGGTGCGGTTTTTCGATTCCGTATTTTGCACAATTTTCATCGAAGGAATTTTTTACGACATCTGCAATTTCATAAATCGAAATCGGTTCGTCACTTTCGACATATTTAATACCTGCACCACCACCGATATTAAAGGTGTCTAAGTTCAAGCCGAACTTGTCTTTGATGAGTTTTGCTTCTCTCATCATAACTTCGACGGCATCGTGATAAACTTGTGTTTCAAAAATTTGTGAACCCAAATGAGCGTGCAAACCAACCAAATTGAGGTTTTTGTAATCATTTACGACAAGCGAGACGATTTCATCGATTTGAGAAAGGTCAAATCCGAATTTCGAGTCGATGTTGCCTGTTTGAATGTATTCGTGGGTGTGACATTCAATTCCGGGGGTAATTCTGAGAAGAATATTTACCTTAACATTTTTTTCTTTTGCAACTTTATCAAGATTTTTTGCCTCGGTAAAATTATCGACCGAGAAGAGTTGAACGCCAAAATCGATTGCAATTCTAAGTTCTTCGCAAGTTTTATTATTGCCGTTGAAAACGATATTTTTCATATCAAAGTCTGCTGAATGAGCGGTGTATAATTCACCAGCGGATACGCAATCGAGACCGAAGTTTTCTTTTTGCATAATCTTGCAAATCGCTTTAGTCATAAAGGCTTTCGCCGCATACATCATGTGAATGTCTCGACCTTCGAAGGCTTTTTTGAAATCTTTTGTAATGCTGTCGATTGTTTCAAAATCGTAGATATAAAGAGGAGAGCCGAATTTTTTGACCAATTCTGGAATTTCAATGCCGCCTACTTCTAAAATGCCGTTATTGTTTCGTTTACAAGTTTTGGGTCTGACTGATTGGTTTGCGGTATTGTTCATTAATTGTTCCTCTAAGATATTCCTATTTTATCATACATGTAAATCATTAAATTTACAATATTGAAATTACTTAAAAAAATCATTATAACTGTATTATGAAAAAAATATTTTTGGTGATTTTATCGTTATTTTTGTTCAGCCAAGTTCCTTGTTTTGCGGAAATTGACTGGGAAGCGTTGTATGAAAACTCTCAGCCGTTTGGAACGAAGTTGATGAACGACATTGACCCGTATGAGGACGAGGATAACTTCAAATACGCATATTCGCCCTATCCGCTTTTTCGGACGAGTGTTGTTTTATATTACAAAAATATGAAAATCGATTCGGGATATTATCAACTTACCCCGAGAAAAATGAACGGAAAATATTACGTTTTCTTTAAGACTAGCGGTCGGGTCAAATACATTATCCCCGTTGTAAAAAGAGAACTTGTCGAGGAATTGTTTTATAAAAAATATGTTCCTGAACCAAAATTGACAAAGGGACAGGCGTTCGCTAAAAAATGGAAAAACTTCTGGCGAAAAGTCTTTAAGGATAGCGGAAAACAACCGCCGCCATCGTCATACGTCGAAATGATGAACCTCGAAACTTGTTACGTTTTGAAATTATATTTCAAAAATCACTGCTATTTTACGGTTTACAAAAAAGTTCCGTACTAATTTTTACGTGACATTTTGAAGAAAAGCCTTTTGTCGCAAGGGGTTGCTGCTTTGTCGTAAAGGTTTACCGCTTGCAAGTGTTGCCACTTTGTCGAAAGGGGGTTCTGTTTCGTCGGTTAATTGAAATTACAATTTTTTTGTCAAAAGTTTGACGATTTTGTTTTTCAATCTGATTAAAAATGACTTGTTGAAATTTGCGAAATTTGCTTTAAAGTTGCAGTTAATCAAACGGCAGCACATTTTGCAGGTATGAACTTTGTGACGGCATATTTCAGCTTCTTTGCTTTCCCAAAGTTCTTTGGGTGATTTTTCTAAAATCGAACCAATCGGACGCATATTGAAACAAAGTCTGACATCACCGTATGGGTCAACGGCAAAATTTGTCGAACCGACATCGCATTTGATAGCGTTGACAATATCTTCAGGATTGTTGAAGAAAATTTTGTACGCTTCAAGTTGCTCATAAGAATTTGCAATCGCATGACCTGCTCGTTTCATTTCGATTAAGTGGTCAATAATTGGCAAAGCCTTGTTTGCCATATTTTTTATGGTATTTTTGTATTCTTCTGGGATAATGTAATTATCCGTGTCCAAGCCAGCCGTTCTTGAGTACGGGTGGAAGGATTGAGAATCCTCAATCAACTGGAACATAATGTGTTTGAGGTGATTTTTCGTTGCATATTCAACGAGGTAAACAATTTCGTCCAAATTGTCAGGAAGCATTACTGTAGCAAGGTTTATGCTCAAGTTGTCGTTTCTTCCTTTTTTATAGTTCATAATTTGCCAAACGAAATCGCAAATTTTTTGGGCTGAACCTTCTCTTCCACGGGATTTGTCGTGGATTGACTTGTCGACGATTGAGTTTAATGAAACATTCAAACTTTCAAATCTTGTATCAATAATTTTGTCCACCAATTTTTCAACAGAAAATCCATTGCTCATTGACGAAACCTTAAATCCCAAGTCGGTTGCGTACTCTGTGAGTTCAAAAATATCAGATCTCAAAAAAGGTTCTCCACCTGAAAAACAAATCCAAAATCCATCGCCGAGCCATTCTCTGAGTTGCTTGAGAACATTTTTCCACTGTTCTGTCGTAAGTTCTTTTTTCATAACTTCGCCGCCGACTTGCCATTTTGAACAAGTGACGCACTGCATTTGACATCTATCAGTGATGTCGATAGTTAAAACTTGCGGTTTTGACGGAACTTTTGAACTCATTTTGCTCTCCTTAAACCTATGTTACTCTGCATTAGTTTCACTGTCAACGATTTCATCTGTTTTGTCACGAAACGCTTTATAAACCCGTTCGGCTTGCGAAGGAGGCAAAAGCAGTGCAATTTCAGGCAGGGTGAGTAACGAGAGTTTTTTTACATCTCGAAAATTTTTTCTGATAATTTTTTTGCTTTTCTCTGAAAGTCCTTTTATAGTATCCAAAACGGATTCTAACGATGATTTTTGACGTAAACTTCTGTGGAAAGTTATCGCAAATCTGTGTGCCTCGTCCCGAATTCGTTGGAAAAAGTACAACTGCTCAGAATTTTTAGGGAAAATTACTGGTTTTGATTGGTGAGGAACGAAAATTTCCTCTTCTCTTTTTGCCAAGGAAACAAAATTTATGTCTTTTATTCCCATTTCCTCAACAATTGCAATTACGCTTGAGAGCTGACCTTTTCCCCCATCGATGATGATTAAATCGGGATAATTTTCGGGAGAAAGTTTTTTGAGTCTGCGAGAGAGGACTTCTTTCATCGACTGAAAGTCGTCCGGTTTGCCGACTTCGACAGTTTTTATTTTAAATTTCCGATATTCGGATTTTGTGGGCAAGCCGTTTATGAAAACAACCATCGAGGCGACGGTGTTTGTCCCTTGAATGTGCGAAATATCGTAACATTCGACCCTGTGCGGAAATCTTTTCAGTTTCAATTTTTCGCAAATGTATGCCCCAACTTTGTTGTAATCTTCCGAAATTTGTTTCATTCTTGAAAGTTTTATTTTCTCATGAAAATAATCTGAATTTTTTTTCGCAAGTTCGACTATGTCTCGGTTTGCATCGGTAATTTCCGTGACAATTTTGACTTTTGAGCCTTTCAAGCCCGTGAGCCAATTTTCGACAGTTTTGAGTTCGGAATTTTTTGTAGGAATTATGATTTCCTTCGGAATGTCCGTCGTTCTTGAGTAGTATTCACTTAAAAATGCGTAAGAAATATCTTCTTCGACATCAAAATCGGACGATGAGAGTTCGAAATCTTTTTTATCCGTCAATCTTCCGTCACGAATTTGAATAAGCGAAACTGCACAAATGCCGCCACTTTCGGTGATAGAAACGACATCTTTATTTACGTTTGTAGATTCGTAAACGACTTTTTGTTTTTCGATTGTTTTTTTTACGTCAAAGTATGCGTCACGGTACTTTGCGGCCTTTTCAAATTCTTGTCGTTCGGAATAATAAAGCATTTCTTTTTTCAATTCTTCAACGAGCAAGAGCCTGTTGCCTGACAAAAAAAGTTCGACATTGTTTAAAATCTTTTTGTAATCTTCCGGCGAAATCATCTTCTGACAAGGTGCAGAACATTTTTTGATGTCATAATAAATGCAAGGACGATTTTTGAATTTCGGGGTTCTGCATTGTTTCAATGGAAAAAGTTTTTTTAATAAATCGAGAGTGGAATACATCGCACTTGAGTCGGTATATGGTCCGAAATATTTGCCCTTTTCCATATTGATATTGTGTTTTCGGACAATTATTATTCTTGGATATTCTTCGTTTGTAATCAAAAAATATGGGTATTTTTTGTCATCTTTCAAAAGGACGTTATATTTTGGCTTAAATTTTTTGATTAAATGAGCCTCTAAAATCAACGCTTCGGTTTCGGTGTTCGTTATTATAAATTCGATTTTTTCGATTTGTGGAACCATAACCCGAAGTTTCGGCGTTTCATGTTTCTTTTGAAAATATGAACTGACACGTTTTTTGAGGTTTTTTGCCTTGCCAACGTAAATAATTTCGCCATTTTTGTCCAAAAAACGATACGAGCCAGGTTTTTCAGGAAGAAGTTTTAACTGTTCGGAAATATTGTCCATAATTGAATTTTAACCCGATTTTTTGTTGTTTGCAAATATGAAAATGTAAAAAAAAATTTATAAAAATTAAAAAAGTTAATTCAACCCTCGAAAATTTTGCTATAATTGTTTATCATATTATTTGAGGCAGAAATGGATTTACAAGATAATATACTACTTTTTGATAACTATGACGAAGAATTAGAGGAAGATGACGAAGATTTTGAGGAAGATGAAGCCCCGAAAGAGCCTGAACATCATACTTATTCGTTCAAAAAAAATAACATCGAATCTCTTTTCCAAAACTTGACGGAAAATCCTGCAGGTATGGAGAAGAAAGACTTTCGACTTACTCTCAGCAATATTTACGATATTGTTGACGATGAGTTTGAAGGAACTTTTAATCAGCCAGTTTCTATTTTGAGGAACACTGATTTTTATTTGTATGAGGAAAATAAAAAGCCCACGGTTTTTGTTTATCCGAAAAATAATTTCGATTTTTGGTTAAAATCAAAAGGTTCTCTTTACAGATTTGTTCCGAAAACAAAGGAAATTCACGGCGAAGAACAGTATGGTTACGCAATTCCGCTCGAAATTCTTTGGGAATATTTTACCTGTTTTGCAGACGTTGAGCATAACGATGATTTGACTGAGTCTTATCTTGCGTTTAATAACCTCACGCAATTTGTTCTCAAAGCGGTGCAAAAACTCTATTTTATCCCGAAAATTATCAAATCTGATAAACTTTTCTCGGTAAAATATGAACTTTTTTCATTCACTTCTGAACTCACAGAATCGCTTAGAAAAATTAATGCGATTGATTTTTCAAAATGTTCTGAAATCAAGAAAACAAAAGACTTTTTGATTGATAATTATATCAATTATATTATTTTCAAATTTATCGGCTTGAAAGTTTCAAAATTCAAGGATTACAAGGCTGCGATGTATTTTATGAAACCTTTGCAACAAAAGCGTTTCATTCGTTCGACAGACATTGCGACGGCAATTTCGGATTGGCTCGATGAAATTTATATCGGAAAATACGACATCGTCCCTGTTTTGAACATCTCAAAAATTACGGATGAGGATTTCGTTTTGACCGTGACTATCAAAAACAAAGCGGACGAAAAAAATCTCGAAATCTTACCGATAGAGGTGCTTTACGAGGACAGGGAAACAATTTTCGACAAGCCTGCTGACTTTGTTGTTTCAGTTATCGAAAAACAACTCAATTATGCACTTAAATATTACCCTGAACTTGAAACTTTGTTTGAAGAAGAAAACGACTTCAAGTTGAAACTGAACGTCAACGAAGTTTACAAGGTTATGGCAAACACCGCATATTACTTGAATAAAGCTGGTATCGAACTTATTTTGCCAGAAGATTTTGGTAACATTGTTGTTCCTCGTGCTTCAATCAACGCTCGAGTTAAAGCGGGGCGTGAGGCAGAATTGGCGGAACTTTTGAACTTCGGTGCAAACAGTATGAATTTGAAAAATATTTTCGAATTCGATTACAAAATCGCAATCGGAGATGAAAAAATTTCAGTTGAGGAATTTGAAGAACTTACGAAAAATTCAAAAGGTCTTGTTGCATACAAAAATATGTATATTCTTATTGAGCAAGACGAGGCAAAAGCCCTTATTGACAAGGTTAAAAACCCGACAATCGAGAATATGACTCGTGCAGAACTCTTGCACGCTGCACTTTCCGGTAACGTAAAAGATTACGAATTCGACTACGACAGTGCTTTTGCAAATATTTTGAAAGATTTGACAAAAGTTCAGGAAGTTACGCCGCCGGAAGGATTGAAGGCTCATTTGAGACCGTATCAGGAAAACGGTTTGAGATGGTTATACACAAACACCGTAAAAGGCTTTGGTACTTGTATCGCAGACGATATGGGGCTTGGTAAAACAATTCAGGTTATCAGTTTAATCTTGAAACTCAAAGAAGAAAATCGTATCAAAGGTCAAGTCCTCGTTGTATGTCCGACAACTTTGCTCGGTAACTGGGTCAAGGAACTTAACGGTTTTGCACCAAGTTTGAACGTTTCGGTATATCATGGTCCTGAACGTAAAATCGATGAGAAGGCGGATGTTATCATTACGACATTTGCCGTTTTGAGAATTGATATTGAAGAAATTAAGAAAAAATCTTGGGGTATGTTAATCATCGATGAAGCCCAAAATATCAAGAACCCTGATACGTCGCAAACCCTTGCAGTTAAATCGTTGAAGGCAGAATACAAAGTCGCAATGACAGGTACTCCCGTTGAAAACAGATTGACTGAATTGTGGAGTATTTTTGACTTTATCAACAAGGGCTATCTCGGTACTATCAGAGAGTTTCAAAAACGTTATGCCGTTCCGATTGAAAAATTTAAACAAACGAACAGAGCGGAAAAACTCAAACTTTCGATTTCTCCGTTTGTTTTAAGACGTTTAAAAACCGATAAGAGCGTTATCAGCGATTTGCCGGAAAAAGTCGTTCTCGACGAATACTGTTATCTTTCAAAAACTCAGGCCGCTTTATATGAAAGCACTTTGAACAGCATAATGGGACAAATTTCAGAGGCTCAAGGCATCAATCGTCGTGGTATGATTTTCAAACTCATCACTGCGTTGAAACAAATTTGTAACCACCCGTATCAATACAAAAAATCGGGTGAAATGACGAAAGATGTTTCTGGCAAATGTGACAAATTCATTTCTGTTCTTGATGGAATTATTCAAAACAAAGAAAAATCTGTCGTATTTACTCAATACAAAGAAATGGGCAAAATCCTCGTACCGATTGTTCAAAACGAACTTCAAACAACTCCGTTGTTCTTCCACGGTTCGTTGAACACCGCACAACGTGAGGCGATGTTGAAACAATTCCAAGAAGATGACGAAAGCAAGATTATGATTTTGTCATTGAAAGCTGGCGGAACAGGTCTTAACCTCACCAATGCGACGAACGTTATTCACTATGACCTTTGGTGGAATCCTGCGGTTGAAGACCAAGCGACCGACCGTACTTACCGTATCGGTCAAAAGAACAACGTAATGGTTCACAGACTTATTACGCTTGGTACTTTTGAAGAAAAAATTGACGAAATGATTAAGAAGAAAAAGGAACTCGTTAATATGGCTGTTTTCGAAGGCGAAAAAACGATTACAGACCTTACGGACGAAGAAATTTACAACATCTTCACCCTTTCGTAAAAATTTCAAAACAAAAAACAAAAAGCGGAGTGAATATTCCGCTTTTTTGTTGAAAAATTTTTGATGTCGGATTAGTAATATCCTCTTTCAAAGATAAGTTCTGATGTTCTGTCGACCGAATAGTAGAACTTATGGCTGTTTTCATTTCTTTGTTCACATTCTTTAAGGTAATAGTCGACCAATTCTTTCAGGTGTGGATTATAAGGTTGTCCTTGTAATTTTTCAAACCCACGACAGAAATCCAAACTGATTTCGAGGAATTGAGCACCAATTTCTTCGCAAGTGTCAATCCAGTCTTTGATGTCTTTTTCGGTGTCGTTGTAACCTTCATCGATTATGTATCTGACGCAGACCTTTGTTTTGTCGACTGCTTTTTCAATGTATTTTTTAAGGTTTTCCTTAACCTGTTCGAATTTGTCTCGCTTTTTAATTCGTTTGAAAACTTCTCTTGAACCAGCAGAAATTGTGACGGAAAATCTTGTTTTCGGGTTTTGCAACATCTTTGTAATCGTTTCAGAGTAGGCAATTCCCGAGGACATAACGTATGCGTAATAAAAACCATGTTCCAACATTAAGTCCATCAATTTCGGAAATTCTTCCAAAATCGCAACTTCGCCGCCGCCGATTTCGAATTGGAATTTGTCAGCAGGTGCAAGATAGCCTTTATCGTGCATTTCCTTTAATACGGGGTATGCGTCAAAATACATAGACTTTTGTACTTCGTCCGTCGAACCTTTTCTGTGTTTTGCTTGAAAACAATATTCACACTCGCAGTTGCAGTGCAACCAGTGGAAAATACTCAACTTCGTGATTTGTTGATTGTCTTCCCATTCTTGTTCGATGAATTGCGGGCATGTTTTGCATCTTTCGGGATAAATTCCGTTTTTGCAATTTTCAATGAGTTGATTTCTTCTTCTCATTATTTCTTCGCAATCGGGAGGATTTTTTTCGTCATCAGCAGAGTAAAAAATTTCACCTCCGTGAAGTTCGTTGCACGTTTGTATGTATTTCAACATAAAATTGATACTGTGCAAAATGTGATTACAACATCTAAATTTCATTTTGTCTCCGTTAAAAACAGAGTTTCGCACTGTGACGAAACCCTGTCTGTTTGTTATTTTACTACGATATTGACCAATTTATTCGGTACAACAATTACTTTGACCACTTGTTTGCCTTCGAGTAGTGATTTAATTTTCTCGCTCGAAAGTGCAAGTTTTTCAAGTTCTTCCTTGCTGATATCAGCGTCAACTTCAAGTTTGTCCTTCAACTTGCCGTTGATTTGCGTAACAACTGTGATTGCACTCATTTTTGCAAGGTTGTCATCATATTTTGGCCATTCTTCGTTGTGGATTGAATCTTTCAAACCTATGATGTCGCCGATTTCTTCGCTCATATAAGGAACTACGGGAGAAATCATCTTCAACATCGACAACAATGCGAAACTCAAAACATTCTTGTCTTGTTCATTCATTTCGGGCTTTTTGTTCATATAATCGTAAATTGTGTTTGTAAATTCACGATATTGTGAAATAACCGTGTTGAATTGGAACTCATCGTTGATGTCTTGCGTAATTTTCTTAATTGCAATGTGAGTTTGACGTACTAAGTTGTCGTTTTCTTTTGAAAGTTCTTTGATGTCGGGGATTTTGTAGTCAACGATGATGTTTTCACGGTTGAGCATATACATTCTCCAAAGTCTGTTTACGAATTTGAAACAGCCTTCTACCCCTGCATCTGTCCAGTCAAAATCACGTCCCGGAGGTGAATCTGACAAGATAAACAATCTTGCCGTATCTGCTCCGTAATTTCTATAAATATCATCAGGGTCAACGGTATTGCCCTTTGATTTTGACATTTTTGAACCGTCTTTCAAGACCATACCTTGTGTCAAAAGATTTTTGAACGGTTCATCAACACTTGTGATTCCCATGTCGTGGATTGCTTTTGTGAAAAATCTTGCATAAAGCAAGTGCAAAATTGCGTGTTCAATACCGCCGACATATTGATCAACAGGTGACCAATAATCCGTTGCTTCTTTTGAGAACGGTTCTTTGTCGTTGTGAGCGTCCAAATAACGGTAATAGTACCAATTTGAACACATAAATGTATCCATTGTATCTGATTCACGTTCTGCATCTGCTCCGCAAACAGGGCATTTCGTGTGCATAAATGTTTCAGATGTTGTCAAAGGTGAACGTCCTTTGACTGAGAAATCAACGTCTTTCGGTAACAATACCGGCAAATCTTCTTCCGGTACAGGAACGATTCCGCAATGAGGACAGTTGATTACAGGGATTGGAGCACCCCAGTATCTTTGTCTTGAAATCAACCAGTCACGAAGTCTGAATTGCGTTGTAGCCTTACCAAAACCTTGCTCTTCGGCATATTCCGTGATGGCTTTTTTTGCATCTTCGTTTTTCATTCCCGTAAATTTGCCTGAATTTACAAGCACCCCGGGTTCGACGTAAGCGTTTTCATCGAGCGGAGCGTTCGGATTTTCGGGATTGTCGATTACTCTTTTGATTGTTTTGCCGTATTTTTTAGCGAAAGCATAATCTCTTTCATCGTGTGCTGGAACTGCCATTACAGCACCTGTTCCGTAGTCGACGAGGGCATAATCTGCTACCCAAATTTCGCTTTCTTCGCCGTTGAACGGGTTAATGATATGAGTTCCCAAAGGAACACCAGTTTTGACACGTTCGTTCGACAAACGTTCGATTTCCGTCATTCTTGATGCATTTTCACGGTATTGTTTTACTGCTTCAGCGTTTTCGGGAGTTGTTAACTTGTCGATGTCCTTGTATTCGGGAGCAACAACGAGGTATGTGATACCGAATACAGTGTCAGGACGGGTTGTGTAAACAGGAATTTCAAGTCCTTCGATTTCTTTGACTTTGAATTTCAAAATCGTACCGTGTGACTTGCCAATCCAGTTCTTTTGCATCAATTTTACTCTGTCCGGCCAACCGTCGAGTTTGTCTAAATCGTTCAAAAGTCTGTCTGCGTAGTCTGTGATTTTCAAGAACCATTGTGAAAGATGTTTCTTTTCAGCGACAGAATCGCACCTCCAGCATTTGCCGTCGATTACCTGTTCGTTAGCGAGAACTGTTGCACATTTTGGACACCAGTTAACAGGTGCTTCTTTTTTGTATGCAAGTCCTTTTTTGAAAAATTGTAAGAAAAACCACTGTGTCCATTTGTAATAATCGGGCAAACAACTTGCGATTTCTCTGTCCCAATCAACCATAATACCGAGTCTTTGAAGTTGACCTTTCATGTATTTGATGTTGTCCAATGTCCAAGTTTCAGGGTCAGCACCGTGTTGAATGGCTGCGTTTTCGGCAGGAAGTCCGAAACTATCCCAACCCATCGGGTGAAGAACGTTGTAGCCGTTCATCTTCTTGAAACGGGCAATTACGTCTGAAATTGTGTAGTTTCTAACGTGTCCCATGTGCAGTTTTCCTGACGGATATGGCAACATTGAAAGAACGTAATACTTCGGCTTATCAGAGTGATTGTAAACTTTATTTACCTTTTTTTCTTCCCAAAGTTTTCTTCTTTTTTCTTCGATTTCTTGGGGAAAATATTTGATTTCTTCCACTTTGTAATCCTCATTATTTTGTGTAATTTTTGCGTTTTTTTATCGCAAAATCCGAAAAATCATTGATTTTCCAATACAATTTTACCAAAAACAAAGAATATTTTAAAATTTTTCATTATTTTTAATAATTATTTTCTAAAAAATATTCTTGAGGGAATCTTTGAATTTTTTTAGGAAGACAAATTTTTCAACAAAAAAGCCCCGATTTGTTCTCGAGGCTTGATTTTGAATTGATTTTATTAACCTTTGTATTCTTTTTCGAAACCGAAAATCGAACTGATTGATTCGTTGTCGTGAATACGAGAAATTGCTTCGCCCAAAATCGGTGCAACGCTTAATTGTGTAATCTTTTCGGGTGCACCTTCTGCCAAAGGAATTGAGTTTGTTACGACGACTTCTTCAATCGGTGCTTCCTCAAGACGTTTGAGAGCGGGGCCTGAGAATACAGGGTGAACTGCACAGACATAAACTTCTTTTGCACCTGATTTTTTAAGGAGTTTAGCCGCTTCGCAAATTGTTCCTGCCGTATCGATAATATCGTCGAACAAGATACATATTTTGTCTTGAACATCGCCGATGAGGTATTCTGCAATCGCCTCGTTATGCTTGTCACGACGTTTATCAACAATAGCAATCGGGCATTTCATTTCTTTTGCAAAATATCTTGCACGTCTAACGCCGCCTGCATCAGGGCTGACTGCACAAAGTTCGTCGGGATTGAAATTTTTCTTTTTCATATAGTCAACGAGTGGGAGTGTTGCGAAAATATTGTCGACCAAGATGTTGAAGAAACCTTGAATTTGACCTGAGTGCAAGTCCAAAGCGACGACTCTGTCTGCACCTGCTGTTGTCAAAAGGTCTGCCATCAATTTTGCCGTAATTGCTTCACGACCTGTCGTTTTTCTGTCTTGACGAGCATAGCCGTAATAAGGAATAACCGCTGTAATTGTCTTTGCACTGGCTCTTTTGAATGCATCAATCATAATCAAAAGTTCCATTGCGTTTTGGTTTACGGGGGAGCAAACAGGTTGAATGATGAAAACATCATCGCCACGGATACTTTCTTGAACCTGAACGTAGGTTTCGCCGTCTGCAAAATTTTTGATAACCATCGGTCCGACGGTTGTTCCTAAATACTCTGCAATTTCTTCCGCTAATTTCGGGTTAGCACGGCCCGAAAACAATTTAATGTCGTGAGTCGGATTAATTTGTTTGTTTCCTTGCGGAAATACCGATTTGAGTTCCATTAGTTTGATTTACCTTTCTGCAATCTGTTCGTAACCCAGTCAGCGAAAACCTTGAGAGGGCTGCGTGTTAATGCTAAGGCGTTTGCCTCAACGTCTTTTGTAATTACCGAACCTGCTGCACACATTGAGTTTTCGTGCATTGTTACAGGGGCAACAAGTACGGAATTTGAACCTGTGTTTGCTCCGTCTTTGATGATTGTTTTTGTTTTTGTTTTCAAAACGGGGTCGTAATTTGCTGTAATCGTTCCGGCACCGATGTTGACATGTTCGCCTAATTCGCTATCTCCGATGTAACTCAAGTGTGAAACGTTTGTGTTCGATTTTATTACGGACTTTTTAATTTCGACAAAATTGCCGATTCTTACGTTGTCTCCAATCGTTGCACCATCTCTAATGTGGGCAAACGGGCCAATTTTGCAATGTTCACCGATTGTGTTCTTGCCTGAGATGTAAACGTTCGGGAAAATAATCGTGTCACGTCCGATTGTCGTGTCGGGCGAGATGTATGCAGTGTCAGGATCAACGATGCTTACCCCTTCTGCAAGTAACTTTTCATTTGTTCTTTTATTAAGAATTTTTGTAGCTTCAGCAAGATTTGCTTTCGAATTAATGCCATAAATTTCTTCGTTATTTTGAAGAACGTATGCTTCTGCCTTCAAGCCTTTTGCGATTGTCAATGCAACGATATCTGTCAAATAATATTCGCCTTGAGCGTTGTTACATTTGAGTTCTGAGAACATCGGGAAAATAACTTCTTTATCAAGGCAATAAATTCCTGCGTTAATTTCTTTAATTTGTTTTTCTTCAGGTGTAGCATCTTTTTCTTCCGTAATACATTTCAAAGTACCGTCAGAGTTTCTAACAATTCTTCCGTAATTTGTCGGGTTATCGAAAATTGCCGACATTACAGTCAAAACAGCACCCGATTCCTGATGCTTTTGAATGAAATCTTTTAACGTTTCGGCTGTAACAAGCGGAGTATCACCACACAAAACAACAACGGAACCTTTAAATCCGTCTAAAATATCTTTGGCTTTTGCTACTGCATCGCCCGTTCCACGTTGAGGTGATTGAAGAACGCATTTTGAATTTTCATCATAGCCTTCAACAAATTCTTCGACTTTTTCTGCACCGTGACCTACTACAACAATGCTTTCATCAATGATACCGGTCTTTTTAGCCGCATCAATAACATAACCTACGAGTGGTTTTCCGTAAATAGGATGCAAAACTTTCGGCAAATCAGACTTCATTCTTGTGCCTTTGCCTGCTGCAAGAATTACCGCTTTTACTTTTTTATTTTCCATATCATTAATTCCCTCAACTTTATTATACAAAATTAATTCAAAAATAAAACATGTTTATCGTTTGAATTGACGAAAGTTAACAAACTTTTTAAAAAATTGTAAATTTTCTAAAAAGTTATTAAAGTTTTTTTTCGGCATGTCGATAAATATGATGTTACTAACCAAGGAAAATCTAATGGCTCAAATTAATGGGGTGAATTTTGCCGCCCTGACTAAGACTCAAAGTGTAAGTCAATCACAGAATAAAAGTTACGCATATTTATTAAACCAACCGATTGAAGATAAAGTGGAATTTTCTTCTTCTGCGAAAAAAACACAAAACAATAATCCTCTGAATTTATTGCAATCCTTTATGTCTGATGCTGTTCGAAAGTTTCAAATTCGAAACACTCCTGAACAGTATATGAACAAGTTTTTGAATGAGGATTACATTAATCAGTCGGTTGCAGCTCATAAAGAGGAAATTGACGGGATTTTAGGAAAATACGGCTACACGCCGAAGGTTGATATGTCTCATTTAGAGGATTCGAAAAATCACTTTATGACGACGTACAATTATGCCACAAATCTTACTCGAGAAGGTGGTTACAAGATTTCTGACGAGGATAGATATACCCTTCAAGAAGCCGCACTTCTTCACGATATCGGAAAGGCATTGATTCCTGATGAAGTTTTCAACAAACCAGGGCGTTTCACACCCGAAGAACGAGAAGTAATGGATCTTCACAGCGAATTGAGTTATGTTCTTTTGAAAGATTCCGGCATTAGCGAAGCATCACTCAATGCTATTCGAAACCACCACCACAAGGAGCAAACGGGTGATAAAATCACTGAACTTTTGTCACTTTGTGATGAAACTTCCGCATTGAAAGAAAATCGTGTTTATAAAAAAGGATTTTCTGACGAAAAAACCGCAGCGATATTGAACGAAGATGCCGAGGTTGGCAAACTCAATAAAGACATTGTAAAACAAGGTTTAGACATAATGTCGCCGGATTAAATATTTATCGGATTAAAAATATTTTTTAAAAGACGACCTAAAGGTCGTTTTTTGCGTAATTATGAAAAATATTTTTATTTTGCACAGTCGTTTCTTTTTTTGCTTTGGAATTTTTATCTGGGGTGTAAAAATAGACCTCGACAATTTCCTCAGACGAAGTGAAAGAAAAGAGCCAATTATGACCTTTTTTGCTCTCAAGATAGTATTTATTTCCATTTTTTTTGAGGGTCAAATTATTATTTTCAGCATATAAATTTACGGTCTCTTTTACATAGTCCGAATTAATATTTTCGATTTCTTATAGAAAATTTTTGGTGGGCGTTGCCAAAGTGTTGGCGAAGAAAAACACAAACAACATCAATTATTTTTTCATAATAACTCGTTTAAATACCTTCGAAAAGTAAAACGAAATACGGATTAAAAACTTCTAAAATGCTTAACATTATTTAAAATAAACAAGAAATATTTATTTTATTTTTAAAGACAATGAATTTTTTTGTGGAAATTTTGAAAGGTTTCCGATTGGGCAGAGGGGGAATTTTTTGGGGAATTGTAAATTGAAAATCGTGGTTTATATTGGGGGAAAGAGGGGAATAATTATGATGAAACCGATTAGTTTAATGTTAGCAGAGGATCATAAACTTATGCGTGTAGGGCTGAAAACACTTTTTGAAGAGGACGGTGCGTTCAAGGTTATCACAGAGGCTTCTTGCGGAAAAGAGGCTATTGAGAAGGCTTTAATCCACAAACCCGATGTTATTTTGATGGATATTGGATTTGCCGATATCAGTGGGATTAAGGCAACAAAGTCGATTTTGGAAAAAAATCCTTCGATGAAGATAATAATTTTGACCTCTCATACCGATGTAAACGAAGTCACCTCGGCACTTTCGCTTGGAGTTTATGCGTATGTAATTAAAGATATTAATACAGAAATTTTGAAAATGGTTATAAAGTCCGTAAACGACGGTGCAGTGTGGCTTGACCCCCATATAGTTCCTGCGATTCGAGAGAAGGGCGGAACGACAGTTCCTGTGAAACAAACAGGTAGGGCGGCATTTCGCTCTCAGCATGCCAATTTGACCGAACGTGAATATGAAGTTTTGAAATTGGTGGTGGACGGAAAATCGAACAACGACATTGCAAATATACTCAGCATAAGCGAACACACCGCAAAGGCACATGTTTGCAACATTATCCAAAAATTGGTTGTCGATGACCGAACACAAGCCGCCGTCAAGGCTTTGAAGGAAGGTTTGGTTTAATCAGATTGCAAAAATATTAGGTTTTATGATACTATCCGATTAAGAGATTCGGACATGTTAATTAACCACAAATTTTATGCAGCATTTGCTTCTAATGAAACTTTCGGTAGTCGTATCGTAAAAAATTTGTACGATATTACGGGCGATATCCAGTCAGCGTGGGAATGTGACCTGTCTGTTCTTTACAAAATCGAGGGCATGACTCCTCGAAAAGCAGATAATTTTTTGAAATTAAGAGATAAAATTAACCCCGACGAAGAACTTGAAAAACTCGAAACGTCGGGTATTTCTTTGCTCACGTTTGATGATTTGGATTATCCTGAACTTTTGTCGCAAATCCCTGATCCGCCTATGTGGCTTTATTTTCAGGGCAATAGGGAATTGTTTAAGTCAAAATATAACGTTGCGGTGGTCGGTTCGAGAAAAAGTTCGGCGACGGGACGTGCTACACTTGCTAAAATTTTATCCGAATACAAAAATTCAGATTTGTGCGTGGTTTCAGGGCTTGCACTCGGAATTGACGCAACAGCACATCAGTCTGCGTTGGATAATAATCTTGCGACGATTGCGGTGCTTGGTTCGGGGTTAAAAAATGTTTATCCCTCAAAAAATAAGGAACTATTCAAAAATATTATCGAAAATGATGGTTTGGTCTTGAGCGAATATCCGATTTATGCTGAACCGATTGCGTTCCATTTTCCGCTTAGAAACAGGATTGTAAGTGGTCTTTCGCCATGTACTTTGGTTGCAGAAGCGGCACTTAAAAGCGGTGCTTTGATTACAGCAAGATTATGTCTTGAGCAAAATCGTGAGTTGATGTGTATCCCTGGAGCAATCTCAAATCCTGCGACAGAGGGGATTTATAAACTTCTTAAAGAGGGTGCAGGAATTGTTACTTGCGGTGACGATTTGCTTAATATTATGGGTTGGGATTTAAAAAAACGTCAACCGAACGAAAAAATTACCGAGGACAAAAACGAAAATCTTTCAGAAGATGAAAAGAAAGTCTTGAACGCTTTACGTCAAGATTCGTTAACGATTGACGAACTTGCTATCAAAACGGGTTTGCAAGCGGACGATTTAATGATAATATTAACAGGACTTGAGATAGCAGATTATATAATTCAAACAGAAGGCGGAAACTATTCCGCAATATAACACGGACGAATAAAATGGCAACAAAAACAAAAGATACAGAAGAAAAAAAGGCTAAAACGACGGTTAAAAAGTCTACAAAGACTACAAAAACGACAAAAGCGACAACATCTAAAACAACCGCAAAGTCAGCCGCAACAAAGAAATCGACGACAAAAAAATCTGACAATGGCAAAGCACTTGTTATCGTTGAGTCTCCTGCCAAAACGAAAACTATTCGAAAAATTTTGGGCGATGAGTACGTTATTGAGGCAAGTTACGGTCACATCAGAGATTTTCCGCCGAAAGTTTTGGGCTTTGACGTTGCCGACAATTTCAAGCCAACCTTCGAGGTTATCCCTGAAAAAAAACAGGTAGTAAAGAAACTCAATGACCTTGCAAAATCTTGTGCAAAAGTCTATCTCGCATCCGATCCTGACCGTGAAGGAGAGGCAATCGCTTGGCACGTCAGAGAGGTTCTCGACGTTCCTGATGATAAAATTTATAGAATCGAATTTAACGAAATTACCCCAAAAGCAATTACGCATGCGGTGGAAAATTTCCGAAACATTGACTATCAAAAGGTTAAGGCTCAACAAACAAGACAAATTCTTGACCGTCTCGTAGGTTATAAGATAAGCCCTGTTTTGTGGGAAAAGTTACGCAATAACAGACTTTCCGCAGGTCGTGTTCAAAGTGTTGCACTCCGTATGATTTGTGAACGTGAGGATTTGATTGATGCGTTCGTTCCTGAAGAATATTGGACGATTTCGGCAGATTTTGAAAAAGATAAAAAGACGTATTCTGCTGAATTGGTAAAATATTTGGGCAAAAAAATCGAAATTAAATCAGAAGAAGAAAGCAATAACATTGTAAATTATCTTCAAAATCCTGATTTGAAGTACGTTACGGATAAAATCACGAAGAAAAATTCTGTGAAAAAACCGCAGCCGCCTTTTATTACCTCAACCTTGCAACGTGAAGCGAGCAACAAACTTTCTTATGGCGTTTCAAAAACGATGCAAATTGCACAAAAATTATACGAAGGTATCGACATTGGACAAGATGGTCCGACAGGTTTGATTACCTACATGAGAACGGATTCTGTTCGTGTTTCTGACGATGCAAGAGATGCGGCGAAGGATTATATCGTAAATAATTTCGGCGAAAAATATTATCCCGAAAAACCGAATGTCTATACGAAAGGAAACAGCAAACAAGTTCAGGACGCTCACGAAGCAATCCGTCCGACTTATATTGCGAAAACGCCAGATAGCGTGAAAAAATACCTCACGAGCGAACAATATCGACTTTATAAATTGATTTGGGAAAGATTTATGGCGTCGCAATGTTCAAATGCTTCGGTTGAAAATACCTCAATCGAAATAGCAGCGGGTGATTATACCTTCCGTTTGGGTGCGTCAAAGTTGCTTTTTGAAGGTTTCTTGAAGGTTTACACCGACTCCGAGGATACTCAGGAATACTCAGAACTTCCCGATTTTAAACAAGGTGAAACCCAAAAACTTAAAAAACTTAATCCGAAGCAACACTTCACTCAACCTCCTTCAAGATTTAGTGAAGCATCACTCGTCAAAGCCCTTGAAGAGTACGGTATCGGACGTCCGAGTACATACGCCCCGATTATTTCGAAAATCCAAACAAAAGGTTATGTCGAAAAAATCGATAAAGCCCTTAAACCAACCATTCTGGGCAAAACAGTTTCGACTCAGTTGACGAAATATTTTAAAGAAATTGTTGACTATGATTTTACGGCGGGCATGGAAGCGAAACTTGATGAAATTGCTGAGGATAAACTCGTGTGGACAGACGTTTTGCGTGATTTTTACGAACCGTTCGTCAAAATCGTAAATTCTGCAAGAGAAAACATGGAACGAATTGTTATTGATTCCGGAAAGACTTGTCCGAACTGCGGAAAACCGCTCGTTGTAAGAACAAGCAGATGGGGAACTCAATTTTTGGGCTGCTCTGGCTATCCGGAATGTAAAACGATGTTGCCATTAAATGCTGACACGACACAGCCGACAGAACAACCGGTTGATGAAAAATGTGAAAAATGTGGCGGCGATATGATTGCGAAAGTAGGACCTTATGGACCTTACCACGAATGTACCGCTTGTAAACACAGAAAAAGTGTTCAAAAAACAATCGGCGTAAAATGCCCGAAATGTGGCGGCGACATCATTGTCCGCAAATCTAAACGTGGTAGAATTTTCTACGGCTGCAACAAATATCCGAACTGCGATTTCGTATCTTGGGACGAACCAATTAACGAAAAATGTCCAGAATGTGGTTCGATTTTGGTCAAAAAAGTTACTAAAAAATTGGAAAAACATCTTTGCTCAAACAAAGAATGTTCTTATGTAAAGGAAATAAAAAATGATTAAAACGGCACTTTTAGGTCACCCTCTTGGTCATTCGCTTTCGGGTGCAATCCACACGGCAGGCTATAAATCGGTTGGTTTGGAAGGAAAATATGATGTCATCGACGTTCCTCCTGAAAAACTCAAAGAAACAATCGAACGCCTTAAAAATGAAGGCTATTCGGGATTTAATGTGACAATTCCTTACAAAGTCGATGTAAAAAAACAGTTGAGTTTGTGGGATATGCTCGTTGATTATGCCGGTTGTACAAATTGCGTCAGAATCAAGCCGAATGGCGAAATGTACGGCTACAACACTGACATCTATGGATTTACGGAAGCAATTCCCGAAGAAATGAGGGCAAAATTAGAGGGTAAAAAAGCACTCGTTCTTGGTAATGGCGGTGCTGCTCGTGCGGTTGCGGTTGCACTTGTTATGATGAAAGTTGCAAACATCGATTTTCGTGTAAGAAGCCTTGAAAAATCGGCAGAATTAAAGGGTTTGATGGATACGAAATTCAAAAAAACGACTTGCCAAATGGTTCAAACTTTGACGGACGTTTCTGAATATTCGATTATTGTTAACACAACTCCGCTCGGTACAACTGGCGAAAACAAAGACAAAATGCCGATAGCAACCTCTTTGCTTGAAAAAGCAAACAAATCGGCAATCATCTACGATTTGGTTTATAACCCGACAGAAACTTTGTACCTCAAAACGGCTAAAGATTTTGGTTTATACACAATTGGCGGACTTGATATGCTCGTTTATCAGGCACAAAAAGCGTTCAAAATTTTCACGGGAAAAGAGCCTGATTTTGAACAAATGAAAAATGCCGCTTTGAAATATTTATAAAAATTTGAAATGCTTTAAATTTAACGAAACCTGCTATTTTTGCGGGTTTTTGTTTGCTAAAATTTTTTCCCAGTTGTAAGCCGTTTCGATGCAATCGTGCAAAGATTTTTCGGGTGACCAACCGAGAACTTTTTTCGCTTTTGTATTATCTGCGACCAAAATGGTAGTATCGCCGTCACGACGAGGCTTTATGTCAACGGCAATGGATTTTCCAACAACTTGTTCACAAACAGAAAATACTTCTTTTACGGTGTTTCCTTCTTTTGTTCCAAGGTTGAAAAAGTCTGTATTTCCGCCATTTTCAAGGTATTTCAACGCAAGGAAATGTGCTTTTGCTAAATCTTCGACATTGATGTAGTCTCGAACACAAGTGCCGTCTTTGGTTTCGTAGTCGTCGCCGAACATTTCAAAAGTTTTTCTGTTGCCGAAAGTCGATTTTAAAATGTTCGGAATTAGGTGAGTTTCAGGGTCGTGCCATTCGCCGATTTTTCCGTCTGAATTTGCTCCTGCAACGTTGAAATAACGTAATCTGACTGACTTTAAGCCATAGGCTTTGTCGTAATCGTCCATTATTTTTTCGATAAATAATTTTGTTCGTCCGTAAGTATTTATCGGTTCTTGCGGGTGATTTTCGTCAATCGGGACGTATTTTGGGTTGCCGTAAGTGGCGGCAGTTGAAGAGAAAACGATTTTTTTTACATCATTTTCGAGAATTGCTTTTAAAAGATTTAATGTGCCGCAAACGTTGTTGATATAATACTTTTGCGGATTTACAACTGATTCTCCGACTTGAGAATATGCTGCAAAGTGCAAAACTGCATCAATATTTCTTCCCGAAACAGCATTCATTATTAATTTTTCATCGAGCAAGTCACCTTTGATAAATTCGACGTTTCCAAATTTTTTCAAAGTTTCGACAGTTTCGATATGCCCTGTTGATAAGTTGTCGAAAATCAGCACATCGTATGCATTTTTGAGTAATTCAAGAACACAATGACTGCCTACATAACCTGCACCACCAGTGACTAAAATCATTTTAAAATCTCCTAATCATCGATAACATTGAGCGTAACTTCGCCTTCTACGAGGGTTTTGATTGTGAAAATTTCACCATAGAGAGAGGTTACGATTCCTCTTTTTGCGGCTTCAGATTTTGTAAATTCAATCAAATCGTAAAGGTGCATCGTTGTATTTTCGGGAGAACGAGGCATGTCTTTTTGCTTGTATGCAAGGTCTGTGTTGTTGATAATCCAGTTGAAATCGAGGTTCAAGATTACAGAAATGATGCCCAATTCTTTGCACATATCGAGCCATTCAACGATAAATTCTTCTGTGTCGTTAATTCCGGGAACGAGAATGTATTTTGCTCTCATCGCATTAGGCTTAACGCATTGTGCGGCAGCGTATTTGCGGAGAGTTTCTTTGACGTTGTCAAATTCATCGACACGTTTAATTTTTTTGTATAACTCACGGTTGCCTGAATCGATGGAAGTCAAAACTTTGCATTGACCGTGGTGAATGAGTTTTGCTACTGTTTCTGAGTATTTGATGCCGTTTGTGTGAATTACGACATTTTTATATCCACGTTCAAAAATCAATTCCAAAATATCGTCGAAACGCTCGTACATAGTGGGTTCGCCACCTGCAAAATCGAAAATAGTTTCAGGGATAAAGAAATCGTTGTCCATCATATATTTTACTACGGAATAATAATCGTATTTTTTTGTATTCTTTTTGACGTTTTCGTCTGTACAAACAGGGCAATATACGCACATTGAGTTACATTCAGCCCAAGGCGTCAAAAGAATAAAGTCGATGTAATTGTCATCAGTCCATTCTTTTTCTGCGAGGTGAAAACAATTTTTGCAAGTCGAAGGGCATTGTCCGTTTCGAAACATTTGACGGTGAATCCATTTTCTTCTGAAAAAGTCTTCTTTCGTGAAATTATTTCCGTCAAAATAGTCGTAAATAATAGGTCGACCGCCAAATTCGAGGTTGTGGTTACTGCAATGTCTGATTGCATTCATGTGATCGAGAACAACTTCATGTTCAACGCAGTTACAACTTACGAATTTTGCCATAATTATTAACTCCAATCTCTATATTATAATATTATAGCAAATATTATTTGTAAATATGATTTTTACTATTTTCAAAATGTAAAATTCAGTGTATAATATTATTTGAGTATATATTTCACTTTTCGTTTGAGAGTTCAAGAATGAGGTCATAATGGGACAGGATACTCCAAAACAACCTGATAGTTCGAATAACAAACCGAATAACAAAAATAATGCTAATAGCCAGAGTTCTCCTGCGAACCCGCAACAAGGTACGCATAAGAAAATTGTTAAAAAAGTTGTTATCAAGAAAACTGGCACTGTTCCGACAGGAAAAAAGATTGTGAAAAAAATCGTCAAAAAGCCTGCCGAACAGCACAATACGTCCAATCAAAATTCTGCCGAATCTTCAGAAAAGAAAATAAATTATTGGCAAGAAATTGAAAAAATTGCCCCTTCAACTCCCAAAAAAGAAGAGACGATTGAGCCTAAAAAAATTGTAAACGTTAATCTTAAACAAGCACCTAAAAAGGAAAATACTGTAATTAAGTCTGCCACTAACGCAGAGCCTAAAAAGATTGGTGAAAATACAGTAAAGGTCGGAAAGAAAATTTTGCGTAAAAAATCAAGATTGAAACGTATTTTCGAAAAATACGGCATATTTTTGATTTTATTTTTCGTATTTTCATTGACGTATCTTACTTGGATGCACATTGTTCCTGCGGTTATGAATTTCAAAATCTCAGGCTCTGACATCAACAACTTCCTTCAACCTAAAATTGGGTTCAAAGTTGATAGTTCAAATGCTCATTTTTACACGACACCATTGCTTGGTGTGGGTGTTAAAATGAAGAATTTCAAATTAATTTACCCAGAAGGTCGTATTGACGATGAAAAAATGTTGTTCTTAAAAGCAAGGGTTGCAACATTTGAAGTTCCGTTGATTCCTTTGATGATGAGAACGATTAAATTCAACGAATTTTCTCTCAGAAGTGTCAATGCCAATTTGTATCAGGACAAAGATGGCAAGTTTGTTTATCTCGAAGAATTTAAGAATGGTTTTAATCCGAATGCGAAAAAATATTTGCTCGAAGTTCCAGATATCGTCATTACTTCGTATAACATGCCTTCTTATAACGCAAAAACTGGTGTGATGACGAAAAAGCGTGGTGCTCAAATGATTATCCCCGCAAATACCGTAAAAAAAGAGTTAAAAGCAGCACCAAAATCAACTTCAATTATTATCAGATAGATGGAAAAAACTTGCAAAACAGTTGAACAAAAAATATTTTTTGAAAAACATCTTATACCTGATGTGAATATTTTGTTGTCTGACCATTGCAACTTGAATTGTGCTTCTTGCACGAATTATGCCCCTCTTGCGAATAAAAAATTCACCCCGTTTGAGGTTATAGAAAAAGATATTAAAAAATTGTCAGAACTTGCACAAAACAAAGTTGCAAGAATTGATTTGATGGGTGGAGAACCTCTTTTAAATCCTGAAATCGTTGAAATAATGTGGGTTTCCAGAAAATATTTTCCTTCTACAAATATCGCTATCGAAACGAATGGAATTTTGTTAAAAAGCATGCCCGAAGAATTTTGGCAAACTGTCAAAGAAACAGGCATAATTGTAAGAATAAGCCTTTATAACGGAATAAATTCTGTTGATGAAATTAAAAATTTTGCAAAAGAAAAAGGGGCGGATTTTAGGCAAAATTGCACAGTTGATGATTGGTGTTGTCAAAATGAACACAAAATTGTCATTGAAACAAACGGCGGTTGCCTTGACTGGAAATATTATCCCCTCGACCTTTCGGGAAAACAGGATTTGAATTACAATTTCGAAAACTGCGAACAACATTGCTGTTGCTGCCTTCACGAGGGATTTTTCTACCCCTGCACAAGAATTGCTAATATTAAACATTTTAATAAATATTTTAACGAAGAATTGTCAATTTGCGAAAAAGATAGAATTAATATCCACGAAAACTGCACCGCAGAATGCATTTTCGAGTTTCTGAAAAATCCTGTTCCTTTTTGCAAATATTGTAATGTAAAATCAGAAAAATTTATTGCATGGAAAAAATCTGCTTGTGATAAAATAGAGTGGACGTAATATTTATGTAAAAATATTAATTTATGTAACAATTTTCAAAAAATTTTTCTGTTGTGTGACAAAAAAAATCAGGATTTTGTTATTACATGGGTGTTAAGCAAACATGAACATGTGTGTTTATAGTAGTAAATAAATAGAAATCAGGGTGAAAAAATGAATCTTAACGGAATCAAAACAATTCAACCGAACGTTCTTCAACAAACGAAACCGGCAGCAAAACCGGCAGAAGAGCAAACTGCTCAAGTTAGTGCAGAACCGAAAAAAGCAGGCGATGGTGGAGCATTAAAATCCTACTTCGCAGCAGGTGTTTCATTCGGTGGACACCATTGTAAAACAAGTAACTTCGAACCAAAAAAACTTCCCGATGTTCCTTGTTGCTGTTGCGGCAGACCGATGTTGAGAGAACAAGACCTTGCTGTATGTAAAAAAGGCGTTCAATCTACAAGCGGTGACAAATTGGCTGCAACATTGAAAGAATACAGCAAGTATATGCGTTCTGATGAAAAATGTGTTGGCGAAATTCTTGCTAACCAAGCAAAAAAATCAGGCGGTAACGTTTCAGATTGTATGAAACAAACAGGCGGAAACCTCCGTGAATTGACTGGTCAATATGCAAACGGCATTTTGGACAGACTTAACACAGCAGCAACTGATGCTTACAAATCAGAAGAAAACCCTGTTGCAGGTCTTATCGAACAAGCAAGAGAAGGCATTGAAAGCGGCAGAGGCTTAGATCGTTCAACATTCGTTGCTAAGTTGGAAAAAGTTGGTGGAAAACTTAACGAAGAACAACAAGCACAACTTCAAGATATCGCAATGGATTTGCCGCAAACATTCAACCATGTTCAAAGAATTTATGACAAATACCAAAACAAAAAACCTGAAGATATTTCAAGAAGATTGTTCTCAACAGCATTAACAACAGCTGAACACATTCATCCGCACTCATTGGGCGGCCCTGACAACACTGCAAACTACATTGCAGAATGTGCTGGTTGCAACAACCCGAGAGGAAATATGGATTATGCTGATTGGCTCAAGGTTCACCCTGAATACCCGAGAAAGGCTCAAGAACATATTGAACACATCGAAGCAAGAATCATCAACGGTGAAATCGGCTCAGATTACAATGATTGGCCGGTAGACGTTAAAGCATCTCTTACTAAAGAATCAGGCGGAAGAATGAAACTTCAAGTTCTTACTCCCGACACGATTGCTAATATGAGAAAAGCAAGAGGTATAACAGGCAATGTAACTGTTGAAGATGTCAGAGCTGCTTACGAAAAACAAGAAGCAGAAAAAGCTGAAAAGGCATAAACAAATACTGATTTCTATTGGAAAAACGACCTTAGCGGGTCGTTTTTTTATGCTTGAATTAGTTTCTCAGGAATATGTTTCAAAAGAACAATTTTCAGCAGAACAAAAAAGCAGGATATGTTTCAATTTTGAATAGCCGGCAATAGATGTAGTTACCATAAACACAAACAAAAACGCAGGATATATTTCAATCCTGCGTTTCGTATTTTCTAATTTAAAATTAGAGTTGTTTTAAAGAATCTGTATAGATTTGTTTAACAATTTCTTTTGAGTTGCCCGAAGGAGCGATGCTCAACAAACCAGCCAAAGACGGTGTTTCGAATGTTAAGTCAACCAATTTGTCAACGTCATCAGCAGTAAATCCGATGTCTTCTAATTTTTCTTTTACATCGACTGAAGCGAGCCATTTTTGAACATCTTGAGCGACTTTAATCGGTGTCGGGTTGTCAAAATCAGTAATCATCGGTGCTAAGATGTAGTTCAAAACATCTTTTTTGTCGTTATACATAGCCTTGATAACAGCAGGGAGCAACATTGCCAAGCCTAAACCGTGTGAGAGATCAGGTTTAACAGCACTGAGCGGGTGTTCAAGAGCGTGTGTATAGTGGAGCAATCCGTTATCGAAGCAAACGCCAGCCATCATTGCTGCGTATGCCAAATAATATCTTGCTGTCAAATCTTCGGGGTTAACGATTGCATCTGGCAAATATTTTGTTACCAAATTAACAACTTCTGCTGCAAGTGTTACTGTGTATGGGCTTGCAACTTTTGATGTTGCTGCTTCGACAACGTGATTGATAGCATCGATTGAAACGTATCTTGTTTGTTTCGGTGAAAGTTTAACCATCAAAGCAGGGTCATCGATTGCATAAGTTGGGTAGATGCAGTCGTAAGCGATTGCAGGTTTGTAGTTCTTTTCAGGAATTGTAACAACTGCAAATCTGTTTGTTTCTGTACCTGTTCCGTGGGTTAAGTTGATTGATACGATAGGAGCAGCCTTTTCTGGAGTGAATTTGAATTCGTATACATCGCTTGCAGTTTTGCCTTCATTTTCGAGCAAGATTGCAACTGACTTGCCTGCATCGGTCGGTGAACCGCCACCGATTGAGATGATTGCTTTTGCACCAAATTCTTTAGCCATTGCTGTTGCTTCATCAACGTGATGAGTTGTCGGGTTCGGAGTAACTTTGTCGTAATTTACATAACCGATTTCGTTGTCTTTCAATGCTTTTTCAACAACGTCCCAAGCACCTGTTGCTTTGTATGCGTTTCTACCTGACATTACAATTACTTTGTCAATTCCTTTTGATTTCAAGTCTTTTGCTATATCTTGAATTTTGTTGATAGCACCAACGCCAAAGTAAACCGTAGTTCTTGTTCTGATTTCAGCAACTTGGTTTATGTCAATGTTCTTTTCCCACATAAAAAGTCCTTTCTTTTTCTGTAAAGTCGCAAATATTATAGCGTGAAAAAGATGAAGTTTCAATTATTCGTGAAAGTTTGTAAAATCACGAATTAAATTTTTATTAGTGAAAAATGGTGTAAAAATACCCCGACAAAACCTGCGATTAAGAAGTAATATAGCGGATTTTTTTTGAATTTGAAACTTAATGCAAAAAGTCCCAATAAAATCGCTACGCTCCATAAGTCCGTCACGTTATTTTTTAATAATCTTAAACCGACAACAGTCAAAAGTCCGCAACCAGCAGGTTTTAGAGAATCTAAACTTGCTTTGACATAAAAATTATCTTGAAAAGTTTTTAACGTCTTTGAAACAGCAATTACGATAAAATACGTCGGCAAAATTATTGAAACTGTTGCAAATATTGCAGCGAACACCCCTGCCGTTTGAAATCCTGCAAACGTCGCCATGTTGATGCCAACAGGTCCGGGAGTCAAAACGGAAACAGCAATCATATCTGAAAGTTGTTTTGCACTATACCAACCGTATTCGTCGATTAATTGATACAAAAACGGAATGGTCGCATAGCCACCGCCGACTGAGAATAAACCGATTTTAAAAAATTCATAGAAAAGAAACCAGTAAATTTTCATCTCTCGCTCCTTTTCTTTTCGATGACTTTATAAATTACTCCGAAAATCAACGAGCAAACTATGATTATTGCTGGAGAAACCTTGAAAATCAACGAGGCGATTATTGTAGCGATGAAAATTACCCACGAAAATAAATCTTTCATCGATTTGCCCCAAACTTCTTTGACCGAAAGGTAAAGAAGAATGACGACGGCAATGTTTACTGCCCAAAAAACACTTTGAATAAAAGATAATTTCAAAAGTTTGTCGAGAACGGCAGCAATAGTAAGAATACAAATTATAGGAGAGGTTATGATTCCTGCAAGTGCTACAGCAGTACCTCTTTTGCCTCGAAGTTTGTATCCTGTAAAAGCGGAAACATTTGCCGCAATAATACCAGGGATACATTGCCCCAAGGCATAAAAATTAACCAACTCGTCCTCTGTAAGCCAGTTTCTGTCCTCGATAAAGGCTTTTTTCATCAATGGAACGATTACATAACCGCCGCCCAAAAGTTGGACGCCGAGCATGAAAAATTGTTTGTATAGTTCGGTTAATGTAATTTTTTCCATAGTCCGATTATAACACAGTAAAAATTTAAGTTTGTAACGTTGGGGGATTGCTTTTGTGACTGGAGTTTCGTGGATTTTTAAGTCTGCTGTATCGCTGAAATTGTTTTGTAAATATATACCCTGTAAATTTTTGTTTAAAAACATAAATTTTATTGCGAATTATAGAAAAATAAAATCCGTAATCGGGCATGAGTAAAAGAATTGGCGGAAATTGACTTATATTACGAAAGTTTATTAAACTTTGTTCATTAATGAATGTTAATTTTGATTTTTTCAGTAATGCTCGGGGGCATGCCATATTGTAAAAATTAATTAATAAAAATAAACTTGTAAATCGTTCACTTAGGGGATAGCATGTAAGAACAGTCAGGAATGAAAAAGCGAGGTGATGGTCTAACCCACACAGGTAATGGGAATGTTTGGAAAAATGGAATTGGTTAAAGGACTGTTAATCAGTATGATTAATAATCATTAAAAAAAAATTTAATCTTGGGAAATTGGGATTCACAAAAAAGTTTTGATACGCAAAACTTTTTTTGTGTTTAAATAGATATATAATGTTGTGTTACTAAAAAAGAAGAGGATTTGACATGAAAAGAGCAATAGTAATTGTAGTTGATTCAATGGGTTGTGGTGCAATGCCTGATGCGGCAGAATTTAATGATTTGCCGACTTGCAACACTTTGGCTCACGTTGCACATGCCAACGGTGGTTTGAATGTTCCGAACTTCGAAAAGATGGGCTTAGGCAATATCATAGATATCGAAGGCGTAAAAAAAGTTGAAAACCCGACTGCTCAATATGGTATTTTGCAAGAAATTTCAAAAGGCAAATGCACAACGACTGGTCACTGGGAAATGATGGGTCACATTCTTGATAATCCGTTCAAAGTTTATACGGAATCAGGCTTCCCGAAAGAAATCATTGACGAATTCGTTAAGAGAACAGGCTGCGGCGGTGTTTTGGGTAACAAGGCTGCTTCAGGTACAGTAATTCTTGATGAATTGCATGAAGAACATGAAAAAACTAAAAAACCGATTGTTTACACATCGGCAGACAGCGTTTTCCAAATCGCAATGAACATCGACGTTGTTCCGTTGGCAACACTATATGAATACTGCAAAATCGCTCGTGAATTGTTGAACGAAGTTTCAAACGTTTCAAGAGTTATTGCTCGTCCGTACCAAATGGTTGACGGTAAACCGAAGAGAGTTTCAAAATACAGACGTGATTTCTCCGTTAAACCTTATAAGAAAACTCTTTGTGACGAAGTTGCTGAAAGCAACGGATACGTTTATGGTATCGGTAAAATCGAAGATATTTTCGTTGGCAAAGGCATCACTCACGCAATCCACACTGGTTCAAATAAAGAAGGTCTTGAATTGACACTTGAAGCGGTAAAAAATCCTTTGCCGAAACCTGAATTGAAGGTTGCAGATTGCACAGATAACCCGAATAAATACTTTATCTTTACAAACCTTGTTGATACAGACATGTTATTCGGTCACAGAAACGATGCAGTTGGTTATGCACATGCTATCGAAGAAATCGATACATACCTTCCTGCAATCCAAGATGCCATGACAGATGAAGATATCCTCATTATCACTGCTGATCATGGTTGCGACCCGACAGTTCCTGGAACTGACCACACAAGAGAACAAATTCCTCTTCTCGTATACGGAAAAACATTGAAACCTGAAAACCTCGGTACTCGTGTAGGTTTCGACAAAATTGCAAATACTGTTAGAGAATGGTTGTTTAATTAATTATTCTTTGATATAATATTAGCGAAAGAAATTTCAAATACAAATTAAAAAGGAGAACACAATGAAAGTTACAGTTTCAGATGATTGCATTTCATGCGGCGCTTGCGAATCAATTTGCGACGCAGTATTCAGCATCGAAGATAAAGCAGTAGTTAATGAAGCAGAAGTTGCTGCAAACGAAGCAGGTGTTAAAGAAGCAGCAGATTCATGCCCTGTTTCAGCAATCGTTGTTGAATAATTAACACTCAAAGAGTAAACTTTAAAAAACCGCTCAGGAATGGGCGGTTTTTTTGATGCTAACGCTTTAGAGTTTTTTGCGTGAATTTAAAATAGACGGTTTTTTGTTGATAAATTTTTTAAAGTTTTATGCTCAAATTTGGAACGAGCAGTTTTTTATTGATGATAATTACCTTGTAACATTAACGACGCTGTCATTTTGAGCAAAACGAAGAATCTTGGAGATTGTGAAAATATATATTTCGCTACACTCAATATGACCTGAGGCTGGATTGCCATGAAAATCTGATGATTTTCTCTCAATGAGGGTGAATGAAAAAACTCGGTTTGGGAAAAAAGACTGAGCGAAACTCAGTCTTTTTCGTAAAATAATTTTATTATTCTATTGGCTCAAAGTCGATTGCACCGTGTTTGCAAACGGGGCAAATGTAGTCAGTGGGCAAGGTTTCACCTTCGTAAACGTAGCCGCAAATTTTACAAATGAAACCTTTTTTCTTTGGGGCAACCGTTTTCATTCTGATATTTTCGAGGTAATAAGAATATGTCAAAGACGGGCTGTCTGAGAGAACTTCTGCGGATTCGACTTCGCCGACGAACAGGGTGTGCGTGCCGTAGTCTTGAGTGTCGATTACTTTTGCACAAATTATTGCGTTTGAATATTCGGGCAAGTATGCTGTGCCGTTTGTGCATCTTGCTATATCGTTGATGTCTGCAAATTTTTCAACATCTTTTCCGCTATGGTAGCCGAATTTTGAGAAAATTGAGAACGGTGTTTCTTCTGTCAAAACGGAAATACTGAATTTGCCTGTGTTTAAGACCATATCGTGGGTCAAATTTTGCTTGTTAACTGCGATTGCAATTCGTTTCGGATTGTCTGTAATTTGGTTAACCGCATTGATAATGCAGGCATTGTCTTTGTTTTCGTCCTTTGCTGACAAAAGGTACAAACCGTAGTTGATTTTGAACATTGCGTTTTTTTCTTGTTTTGTTTGAGGAATTGAAGCCCTGATTTCTTGTGCCATTGCTTCGATTTCGTCCTCTTGATGAGGCTTTAAGGTCGACATAATTTTTACAGAATGTTCGAGCATTTTTATTCCGCTCATTGTTTCGAAAATATTTGTGAAAACTTTTTCTGTAACAGGAACCCACGAACCGTTGTAAATCAAGCCAACTGTGCGGTTTTTGAGGTTGTGAGCCTTCAAGTCGAGAAGGACAGTTTCCATTGGGGTAAATATGCCAGCATTGTACGTTGCTGCTGCGATTACGATGTGGCTAAATTTGAAAGCCTCTGCAACGATGTATGATGGGTGTGTTTTTGAAACATCGTAAATTTTTACACCTTTAATACCGAGGTCGTAAAGTCTTGAAGCAAGTGCTTCAGCGGCATTTTCTGTGTTTCCGTATATCGAGCCTGACAAAATCAATACGGAATCGATTTCCGGAGTATAAGTGCTCCATTTTTGATATTTGTCGATAAACCAATTAAGATTTTTTCTCCAAACCGGTCCGTGAAGGGGGCAAATCATTTTGATATCGATATTTGAGGCTTTTTTAAGAAGATTTTGAACCTGTGGGCCATATTTTCCGACGATGTTTGTGTAATAACGTCTTGCATCGTCGAGCCAATCTCTTTCGAAATCAACTTCGTCCGCAAAAATGTTTCCGTCCAATGTTCCGAAAGTTCCGAAAGCATCTGCCGAGAATAAAATTTTGTCTGTTACATCATAAGTCACCATAACTTCCGGCCAATGTACCATGGGGGCGAAAACGAACGTAAACGTGTGTTTACCGGTGTTCAAGGTATCGCCTTCGACGACGAGTTGAACTCTTGAATCGATGTCGAAATTGAAAAATTGTTTAATCATCACGACGGTTTTTTTGTTGCAAACCACTGTAACTTCAGGGTGTCTAAAAACGAGTTCCTGCAAGGTTGCAGAGTGGTCGGGTTCCATGTGATTTACGATGATGTAATCAAGTTTTCTTCCATCGAGTGCATATTCAAGGTTTTCAAAAAATTGCATCGAAACATTTTTGTCTACCGTGTCAATCAAGACGGTCTTTTCGTCTTTAACTAAATATGAGTTATAAGAAGTACCACGTTCAATCGGATAGACATTTTCAAATAACGCAAGTCGTCTGTCGTTTGTGCCTACCCAAGTTATATCTTCGCTAATTTTTTTAGTGCAGTGCATATCAACCTCTTTCGTTAGTGTTTTAAGACTATTTTTTCACAAACAAAATAGATAAATAACTGCTCATTTTGGTTATTTTACAAAATTTAGTAATGATTTTTCGCAATCTTTTACGAAGGATTTGAATTTTGTCAAAACTGTTCCGTAACTCATAATTTTGTATTTTTCAGGTTGAGTAATTCTTTCGTATTTGACATCAGGTACGCCGAAAAGCATTGCGTAGACGGGTTTATAGCCGTTAGGAAGTTTTAATTCATCAACGATTGAGGGGGTGGCTTTCCAACATCTGCAAAGCAAGCCGCACCAAAGTGTTCCGACGCCTAACGATTGAGCGTAAAGTTCAAAATAACTTAATGCAATTACAGGGTCAATGTCCGCACAAGGTGCATCAACCGGCGATGAAACAATAAGTGCGTGGGGAGCATTTCTGAAAACTCTGTCCTTTCCTGCCTTATACGGTTCGAGCAACATTGTTTTCATTTGCTGTGCTGTTTCTGTGTTGGGATTTTGAGCAATCATTTCTTCCATTTTTTGATAAGTAATCTTTTTGAACTTTTTCATCGATTCCATATCTTCAATGAATGTGAATGCAAGTGAATGATTGTTGCAGCCCGTCGGAATCCAAGGAAGCATGTTTTTTAATTCGTTGAGTGTCGTTCTGCTCAAATTTTCTTGTTTGAATTTTCTTATACTTTTTCTTGATTGCATAAGGTTCAAAACTGCTTCTGGTGATTGAATTTTGAAGGTTTTTAAAGATTTATCCGGATTTTTTCCGAAAATCGAAATTGCACCTGTCGGGCAAATCGCAAAGCAATGTTGGCATTTCATACATCTTTCTTCTGCTCCGTCAATGACTTTGGGTAAACCGTTTTCATCACGTTCTAAAACTTCGCACGAACAGTCTGAAATACAACGACCGCAACCAATACACTTGTTTTTATCAACCTTAAAATTCAATTTGCCCATAAATATCCCTTCTTTTTTAACAACCACGCTTTATTTTAACATATTCTCAGATTTTTTCACAGTCTTTCTACTGATTGTGAAGTATGTATTTTTCACATGTTATTGCTAAAATTTTTTTATGAGCAGCAATTTTGATTTTCTTCAAAAAGTTGATAACGAAATTTTTAATCTCGCAAAAACAGCCGAGAAACTCTTTCGTGACGAGTATTTTGAACAATGTATCACACAAACAAGAAAACTTGCCGAACGGATAATCAGGAACGTTTTGGGCAATTCCGCCACCGTTGAAGATAGTTTCGATGATATGCTCTACAAGTTAAAAACCGTCTCGAAAAATACGATGCGTGAACAAGAATTTATAAGCGATATGTATTTTTTGAAGAAACAGGGCAACCTCGCAACTCACGGCGAAAAAATCGAAAATAGCGGTGAAGTCGCACTCGATTGTCTCGAGCATGCTTTTGAGGCTTGCATAAATTTTGCGTACTCAAAAACAAATGATGATACGCTTAACAGACTTATTTTTGATGAAAAACTTCTCATTTTGGGTGAAAAAAATCAGAACCTTCAAGCACAATATCGAACCGAACTTGAGCGGAATGAAAATCTGCCCGATGATGACGAAGAGTTTTTGAACGACATTGAAGAAAAAAATGATGAAGATTTTTCAAAAAAACACAAAAAATCTTCAAATTTTGAAAAAAAATCTCCCAAATCGAGCAATTTTGAGAAAAAATCATCAAAAAATTATAAAAAACATAAAAAAACTCGAGAAAAAGAAGATGATTTAAACGAAAAACCACAAAAGACTTTTATGCAGAAAGTTTTGACCGCTATTGTGATTTTTTGCGTTTTAGTTTTTGGAATTTTATTTTTAATGGCAGAAGTGCCGAATTTTTTCGAAAATTTTGAGGTGAAAAATAATTTTTCTAAAACTCAAAACGAACCAAAGCCCGAAAGGCTCAAAAAAAGTCCGAAAAAACACTATTCTCCTCGCAAAAATGATTATAATAAAGACGATTTTTCGGTTACAAAAAATTTTTCAATTTAATCTCTATCGTACTAAAAAAGCCCTCAACAGAGGGCTTTTGTTTTATTTTTTGAATTAATTTTGGTGGCTTCTGATTGATTCGAGTTCCGCAAGTTCCTTTTGGAACGGAGAAAGTTTGTTTATTTTTTTGATTACTTCGGGGAATTTTTCGCAAGCGAAGTCGATTTCTTCTTCCGTCGTAAATCTGCTCAAACTCAATCTGATGCTGCCGTGAAGTGCTGTGAACGGTACGCCCATTGCTCTTAAAACATGGCTTGGGTCTAAACTTCCCGATGTGCAAGCACTGCCTGAACTTGCACAAATGCCGAGTTCATTGAGGTACAACAAAATCAATTCGCCTTCGATATATTCAAAACCGATGTTTGTTGTGTTTGGAACTCTGTTTCCCGTTGAAGAATTCAATCTTGCGTTGAAAATATTGTGCAAAATGTTTCTTTCCAATTTGTCACGCAATTTCTTCACTCTCGTAAGTTCTTCGCCGAGTGAATCATAAGCCAATTCTGCTGCTTTACCTATGGCGATAATACTTGCGGTATTTTCTGTACCTGCTCGTTTTCCACGTTCCTGATGACCGCCTGTGATTAACGGTGCAAACGCCGTGCCTGCCTTGACATACAACGCTCCGATACCTTTTGGAGCGTGGAATTTGTGTCCTGAAATAGAAGCAAAATCTACTTTTGTGTTTTTAAAATCCATTTTTATTTTGCCAGCAGCCTGAACAGCATCAACAAACACCTTCGTTTCAGGGTTCTTTTGCTTTACAAGTTCTGCAACTTTTTCGTACGGGAAAATAATACCAGTTTCGTTATTTGCTGCCATCAAAGAAACCAACGCCGTTTCCGGACGAATTGCTTCTTCGAGTTCTTTCATGTTCAAATTGCCGTCAGCATCAACTCCGAGGTAAGTCACCTTATGACCTTGTTTTTCAAGGTCTTTATAGGTGTTCAAAACACACGGGTGTTCGACTTTTGTCGTGATAATGTGTTTTTTGCCGTAACCTTGGTTTACGACCCCACGGATTGCCGTATTTGCACCTTCCGAGCCTGAACCTGTGAAGTAAATTTCCTTTTGGTCATTCGCTCCCATAAATTCTTTTACGGCTTCTCTTGCGTCTGCAATTTTTCTTCCTACTTTTCCTGCAAAATCATACATTCCTCCCGGGTTTGCGTAATTTTCAGAAAAATAGGGCAACATTTCCTCAAGGACTTTTTCGTCAACCTTGGTCGTTGCGTTGTTATCTAAATAAATTAATCTATCTGCCATTTTATACTAATATAACCTCAACGTCTTCAGAAATATGCTTTTTCAAGATTTTTTCAACATAATTCTTTGTTAATTGTGACTTTTGGCAAGCACTGCATTTGCCTGCGAATTTGATGTAAATTTTGTTTCCGTCGATATCAACAAGTTCAACGTCGCCATTGTCTTTTCGAAGTTCCGGTGCAACGTATTTTTCAATAACCTTGCTGACTTTCAAAATTTCTTGCGTTTTTGTAAGAGCTGGTTTTTCGTTTCTGACTTCCTTCAAAATCGCTTCAATAGCAGATTTGCAATGTCCACAACCACCACCAGCTTTTGTGAACTCAGTTACTTCTTCAACTGTTTTCAAGTTGTTCGTTCTGATTTGTTCCTTAATCGTATCTTCTGTTACGTTGAAACATTGGCATACGATTTTTTCTTTTTTCTCTGCAACACATGTTTCACCGTAATAATCAGCAATCGCTGCTTCAAGTGCCTCATGACCCATTACTGAGCAGTGCATCTTCGCTGGTGGCAAGCCGCCTAATTCTTCAACGATGTCCTTATTCGTAATCTTTCTCGCTTCGTCAATGTGCATGCCGATAATCATTTCTGTTAAAATGCTCGAACTTGCAACTGCCGAACCGCAACCGAATGTTTGAAACTTCGCATCTGTGATGATTCCGTTTTCATCAACCTTCAAATAAAGTTTCAACATATCTCCACAAGTCAACGAACCTGCTTCGCCAACTGCGTCTGCATCGTCAATCATGCCCGCATTTTTTGGGTTTTTATATAAATCTGTTACTTTATCCGTGTATTCCCACATAGTTTCTCCAATCTTATACCTATATTTTAATATGAAAATAATCCGTTGATTACATTTTTTAATTATTAATTAATTTTTTCCCTGATAGATTTTGACTTTTTCTTAAATAAAATTAATAACCTATTGAATATGATTGGAAAATTTTATTTAAGTGCAAATTTTTTAATATCCTCTATTTTCAGTATTGATTTAAACCACAAAATCATTATATATATATTGTGAGGCTGAATATAGGCTCGAAAACAAGTGGTAATGCCGAAAAGGCAAATTCTAAATCAGACTGAAAACGGTACGGCTATTAAGTTTTGTTAATAATGTAACTTAACAAAACAAAAAATCGGAGGAAAGAGAGAAATGGGTTTAGCAGCAACACAAGCAAGGTACTTGGGACTAACTGCAAGAAAGACCAATGTTGAATTTGAAGGTCAACAGGTAAACCAACAAAGAACAGCGTTGGCAAACCATTCAGCCAATTTATACAATCAACTTTATGCACTTAAAGTGCCGACTCCTCCGAGTGTAACAGATTATTACAAAACTGAATACAGTTACAACATCGCAGGTACGTCTTATACAATCGATGAATATACTAAAGAAGATGACGGAACTTACACGATACAAGTTTCATATACCGATTATAAAGATGTTGGTTCGAAATCATTCGTTACAGGTTCTTTGACAAGAAATGCCGCTGGTACATACACAGTTCAAACGGCTAATTCTACTGAAAATTATATTCTCGACCCTGCTGCCGCTACCGAAAATGAAGCACTTGATATTGCACAAGGCAGAAAAACTCCAGGGCTTTATGTTTCTTACAAAGATACAGAAAATAACATGACGTATTATTTTGATACCGAATGGTTGGAACAACAAGCCGACAATTATCAAGGTACTTTGAACAGATATTACATTTCAAAAGAACTCGATACAAAAACAGATACAAGAAAAAATTGCCAATTATCATTTGATAAAAACGGTTATATCGAAACAGTCATTGACCCTTCAATCACAGAAACTCCCGTAACTTGTACGGCAACGACCGAACAAGATACAGATTCTTACAACAAGGCAATGAATGACTACACTTATGACAAAGCGGCTTATGAAAAGTCTATTGCAGATATTAACGCTCAAACTGAACAAATTCAGGCACAAGACAGATCGCTCGAATTGAGATTGCGTCAATTGGATACTGAACAACAAGCGTTGATGACAGAAATGGATTCCTTAAAATCCGTTCTCGACAAAAACATTGAAAAAGTATTTAAAGTATTTGCATAGAAAAACGGGGAGAGAAAGATGTCTTACAAGAACGACAGTTTATTAGTAATTTCAAACAAGTACGGCGGTGCAAGCAGTAATGCCAAAGCAATGTTATTCCAAACTTATGACCAATTAAGAGACATGATTGTCAGCGGTTCGGCTACTGACGGTGCAGGTTTCGGTACGGCCGGTACTTGGCTTTGGAACATAGCAAGATTTATCGCACCGAGTTCATTTATGAATGTTATGGGTGGAAGTTCTCAAATTAATATCCCCGGTACTTCATACTGGAACGCAATGCAAGGTGGAACTTCGACAGTTGATGGCGGTAACTCCTCATTCGGTATCAGCGACTTAGGGTCTTTCCCCGGATTTCCGAGTGGTGCTGCTTCTGTTATGTCAGGTTTCGGTTCATCAAATTCAGGTTACATTACAGGTGCTGCTGCTTCTGTCGCTTCAGCCGCTGACCTCGCTGGTGTAGCCGGTATTAACGCTGCCGCTTATGCTTCGGGTATGGCATCAGGTTATGGCTATGCAAACAGTTTGGTTCTCCCAGCAGCAGGTATCGTTTCAGGTTTAGGTGGTATCTTGCAAGCAATTTCCCCTTATGCCGGTATTTACGGTATTGCAGGTACTATCGTCGGTAACTTGATGCAAGGTACTGGAAGTGCGGCACTTTCCGCTTACCAAAACGTAACTGCTAAAATTCAGGCAAATGCTGATACAATTCTTGAAAACAAAGTTAAAAACATTGAATCAGTCGTCAAAATGCTTGGCGTTCAAAACGATGTTGTTAACAAAATGTTGAAAGAAGAATTAGAAGGTGCAAAAAAATCTGTCGATAATATCACGGATTAATATTAACTTTTGTAACGAAATAAACAGGTTTTTTGGTCTACAAGAAACCTGTTTGAATTTTGAAGAAAACATGTAAGTGCTTGAGAGAATAGAGTTTTGGCATGTTAAGAAATGTAACATAATAAGGAAAAACTAATCAAAAAAATTAAAGTTTTCAAAAAGAAGTGCCGATAAGAATAGAGTAAGGTAAGAAATTAAGTAAGGACAATAGCAATGGGCTTAGCAGCATCACAAGCAAGATTTTTAGGATTGACAGCAAGAAAGTCAAACACTGAATATGAAGGCCAACAAGTTAACCAACAAAGAACAGCATTGGCAAACGAATCAGCAAGCCTTTATAGCCAACTTACTAATTTGTCAGTTCCGACTCCTCCGGATATCAACCAATACTATTCAACAGAATATACATTCACAATTGACGGAACTTCTTACACAATGACTCAACTTCCGAGAATGACTGAAGATGGTACATATTCATTTGTTGCTTCATACAAAGCAATGAATTCAAAATATGAAAAAGTTACAGATTTGGAAGGTATCGATACATCTTCAATCGTAAATGGTACAGCAGGTAAAGTTGCACTCAGCCAAGTTTCAAACTTAGCAAAAGCAGTAGGTGATACTCAAGAAACTCACGCATCAAGATTTTCAAGTGGTTCAGATATCTACTACAACGTAGGTGGTGTTGATGGTCAATACTTCAAGTATATCTCCACTCCGACTATCCAAGACAGAGATTTCCAAGGTGTATCATTCGAATTTGATTCAACTGGTAGCTTCTCATCAATGCAACTTGCAAACTCAGGTGATAAAATCGTAATTTCAACAAACAATGTTGCAAACGATGATTTGTACCAACAAGCAATGAACGAATACAACAAAGAATACAGCGATTACGAAAAAACAATGGCTCAAATCAACGCTAAGACAGAAGTTATCCAACAACAAGATAAATCATTGGAATTGAGATTGAACCAATTGGATACTGAACAAAACGCAATTTCAACAGAAATGGATGCAGTTCAAAAAGTTATCGATAAGAACGTTGAATCAACATTCAAAACATTCGCTTAATAAAGTTTTATATTTTACACACTTACATTTCTTACCAATTATCTGCCGACGTAAAAGTCGGTTTTTTTTTTGTGACTGCCGAGCAGAGTGCACTCTGCCGAGAAAAACAATCCTGTGAATTGTTTTTCTAGTGTGGCACGGAAACGATGAGTTGTTGGGTTAAAACCAAACTTACAAATCATTTTCAAAACAATTTAATTTGTTTTGAAGATTCATTATAAAAATGTTGAAATAATTTTTTGTATGTCGTTTTGCCAATAGAAGCTGTTTTTTCTATCATCCAAAATCTGTTATATGGTATTCTATTTTTCAAGGCGTTGATTTGTTTTGCGTTCAGTTTAATTTGTGAGCCTAACTCATACAAATCACAATTATTAAAACTATCTAACATATTTTTTTCTTTGCCTTGTGCTTCTTTGATTTCATCTGTGCAAATATAAACAGTTATGTCTATATCCGAAAGATATGATACCATAAGGTTTTTGACCTCATTCCAATCTAATCCTCCATTTGAGCACCCTAACTTGGGAAATGCAACTGTTTTTATGTTATAAGCCTTATAATTTTGCACGAAATATTTTAGTCCATCTTCGACCCATTTTATTTGAGAGGGGTATTTAAAACTGTTTTTTGTCGGGAAATTAATTAATAAAGTATTATCTTCTCTAAACGTATCAAGAACACCAACTTTAATTTGCTGATTTTTACATTTTTGTTCGTAATCTTCTAACATTTTGGGGTATCTTAGAGCAAACTCAAGGGCTAAACCTGCCCCCATAAAGCCATCACAATTAACGGTATTTACAATAGCCTCAGAATTTGTATTAAAAATTGTACCTTCAAAAAACTTAATCATTCAATTTTACCCTAATACATTCAATATCATCTATATAATAACATAATTCACTATATTCTATGTTATTAGCAATTTTACAATTAATCTCATTATTATATTGATTGATAATATCGATTCTTTTTACTTCTTTTTCAAATTTATTCAATAAACAGATTTTATGATTAAAATCATTCAAGTTAAATCTCATTAATTCTTTTCCAAAATTGAAATTAATTTTGAGATAAATTATATTATTCTGTATTTTTAACTCATAAGTTTTAACTTTTAACCAATGGTTAAAGAATTGACTTTCATCAATACAAAATCTGTTATCATTTCCAAATCGCAATACTGCCCTATCGTAATCCGCTTGATTTCTAAAAACAATCTTTTTAACATAGTCAAGTGAGATTTCATGAGGGTATAAAAATTCTGCACAACGAGATTGAATTATACTTTTTCTTTCAGTTTCATCATATCCTAAAAGTGAGGAATCATGAAAAATATAATTGAAATTATATTTTTGATTTGGCTTACAATCAAAAGAATATGAATCTGCTCCTGCATTTTTATCTGTAAATCGAACATTAGTATTCAATGCAATTTTATAATCAAAAACAAATATAACGGGATTAGGAGAATGTGCCTTGTTATTGTCAACCAACACTGATTTAGGTTTTATACCTTCATTTCTATAATTTGTTGGCGTTTTTGTTCTCCAATAAAACCGAACGTAATTTTTAATTCTGTCTGAAGTATTATCAATAACTTCTCTCAATGCAATATCATCAACTACAAGATTGTTATCTTCTAAATATTTTCGGCAAAAAATCTTGTTATCTTTCATAATTTTTATGAAATTTTCAAAATCTGTGGAGTGAATAAAACCTTGAAAATTAAAATATTCTTCTAATTTTTTAAATAATGCTTTTAACCTCTTTTTTTTAGCAATTTCTTGTTCTTCTCGTTTAATCCTTCTTTCTTCTTCAAGAATTTTTAACCTTTTCTTTTGGGCAATTTCTTGTTTTTCTCGTTCAAGCCTTTTCTGTTCGAGTGAATTTATAGTGATTTTATAGTTTTTGGATGTAATTACTGACTTTACGAATTTTTCAACTTTTTCTTTTATGAAAAAATCTTGTATTTGAGGAATATAATCTCGTAATTTGTGAATGTTTGATAAGAATTGAATTTCTGAGTGCAATATGCCTTTAAGAAACAACTCTCTATCATTTTGCAAACTATTTACAAATTCAATGAAAATATGTTCATTTTTGATTAATTTTTTAGGGTATAAATCATCTATTGTTTTATCATGATAGCCCATATTCTTTCCTCAAAGTGTTACAACTTCACGTTTAATTCGGTATAGAAATTGTCATTGTTGCCGGTAAAACGAGTTTTGAAAGTAATAGGTTCAATTTGATTTTTTGCCTTGAATAAATTAACAGTCATTGTTTCATTTGGCTGTAAAATTGCATTCCAATTTACACTACCGGCCTTAACATAAGAATTAATCTCGTTCAGCAACTTGGCATTTTTATTTTTAACCATTTCAGTTGCTCCATATATTGCAAAAGGTGTTCCAATAATTGTTGCACCACCAATAAACGCAACGCATTGAGAACCAATAGTCGCATAATACAGTGAATTTTCATAAACAGTTTGCCCTGTAACATCATTATTTTGTTGCGACCATACAAATTTCAATGGTTCATTTGAAATATTTTTAATAGTAACTACTGCTTTCGAATACTTTTTGTTTATTCTTTTATTTGTAAAGTCTTCTAATTGAGTTGTATAACTCAAGTATTTTTCAGAAGAAACATTTTTTTCATCATTTAAAGACATCTTTTTCGTTACTGAAGTTTTTAAAGTTGTATTGTTGATAGAATTTCCGACACTTTCAACAGTCGCATTAGCTTCGTTATTGCTCGGAGAAACCGTTACATACTCATACGATGAAGCACAAACAGGCAAATTAATTATTCCTATAATAGCCATTGCAACGACGATATTTCTGATTTTTGACATAATAATTTTTCCTTTATAACAAATAAACATAATCTGAAAACTATTGCCATGAATGATATACCATGTTTTTTGTAATGTCAATATTACAGTAATATTTATATTACATGAAAAAATATTTATATGGGCATTCGCAAGTTAAGAAACGATATAGGTAAAAAACTCAAAGCCTTGAGGATTGAAAAGGGATTGTCTCAAGAAAAATTGGCTGAATATGTGAATATGTCAAGAGAACATATTTCTTGTATCGAACGTGGCAAAAACCTCGCAAGCACTGAAACGCTATACAATCTTGCAAAATTTTTTGAAATAGATATAAAATACTTTTTTTAATGTGTTTAGGGACATATGGTCGATTTAGGAAATCTTGAGTAAACCAACTACGTCATTCTGAGCCACAATGTAGTGAATAATCTCAGAGAAAGCGTTGAGAATAGATACTAAAGCCTCAGTATGACAGAATTTGTCACTGCGAACGGAGCGTGGCACTCCAATAATTCGTGTTCATAAAAACGTAGGGTCGACTTTAGTCGACCGACGCAATAAAGCAATGAAGTTTTTCCTTATTCAAGCAACATTTAGTGGCACAATTTGAGAATAATTACCCCTGCCAAAATCAAGAATACTCCCACAAATCGTGCGACATTAACAGCATCGTGAAACAATGTTATTCCGACGAAAAATGTTCCGAGCATTCCAATTCCCGTCCATACCGCATACGCCGTTCCTATCGGGATTTGCTTTTGGGCAAGGTATAAAAAATATCCGCTCAGCCCCATTGCCACGATTGCAAAAATCAACCAAAGAACTTTTGCACCCGTAACAGACGCCATTTTCATGCCGATGGCCAGCCCATCTCAAAAAGGGCGGCAATTACGAGGTACACCCAACTCATTGCTATTCCTTTTCAAGCCAAATTGTTTTGTCTTTTCCGTCTTTGAAAATGATGCCGATTTCATCGAACGTATTTCTGATTTTGTCTGCCAAGTCCCAATTCTTTGCGGCTCTTGCGTTTGCACGGATTTCGATAACTTTGTCAATCAATGCGTAGCCGCTGAGTGATTTGTCTTGGACAAAATCGAGTTTGTCTTTAATCGTTTCAAGTCTGTTATTGAGTTCGTCTTCGCTCATTTGAGATTTTTTGCAAGTGAAGCCCAAAACGCCCATTAACATTTTGAGAGTTCCGACATATTTACCTGCGAGAACTTTGTCGCCGTTTGCTTTTGCGGAATTTGCTTTCGTTGCAAGGTCGAATAAAACCGAAAGTGCAACCGAGGTATTAAGGTCATTATCCATTGCGGCTTTGAACTTTTCGACTTCTTCTGCATTTTTATCTTCAACAATATTTTCTTTTCCTGCAAAAGTTGAAACTTCATCAAGTGCGGTTTGTAAACGTTTAAAGCCTGTTTTTGCACTCAAAAGTGCTTCATCGTTGAATTCTACAGGCATTCTGTAATGGTTTGTCAAAATGAAAAATCTGATTGTATCAGCGTCATAATGTTCCAAAAGTGCGTTGATAGTGACGAAATTTTTGAGCGATTTTGACATTTTTTCTTTGTTAATTGTGACAAAACCGTTGTGAAGCCAGTATTTTACGAAGTCTTTACCGCTTGCTGCTTCAGATTGAGCAATTTCGTTTTCGTGGTGAGGGAAAATTAAATCCGCACCGCCAGCGTGAATGTCGATTTGTTCACCCAAATATTTTTTCGACATTGCAGAACATTCAATGTGCCATCCTGGACGACCTACGCCCCACGGTGATTTGTAGCCATTTTCTTCATCTTTTTTCCAAAGTGCAAAGTCTAAAGCATCTTCTTTTTTGCTCGAAGTTTCTACTCTTGCACCTGCTTCAAGGTCGTCAATCGGTTGTTTGCTGAGTTTGCCGTAACCGTCAAATTTTTTAACTCTGAAATAAACATCGCCGTCTGCTTCGTATGCGTAACCCTTTGCAATTAAGAGTTTTACGAGAGCAATCATTTCACCGATAGTTTTTGTTGCACGAGGTTCAAAATCGGGTTGCAAATTGTTGAGTGCTTTCATAGCGTCTGCAAAAATTTGATAATATTTGCTCGAAATTGCCTCAGCAGTAGTGTTTTCGTTGTGAGCCTTTGCCAAAATTTTATCATCAACATCGGTGACGTTTCTGCAATATTTTACGTCGTACCCCAAGAATTTCAGGTATCTGTAAAGGATATCCCAAGTGATGTAACATCTTGCGTGACCAAGGTGCGGATAGTCGTAAACAGTAGGACCGCAAACGTACATCGTTACTGTGTTACCTTTTAACGGTTTAAATTCTTCTATTGTATTTGATAAAGTATTTTGTAATTTTAGCATTTTGACCTCACAATTTGCGACAATTATAACACAAAACAAAACTTTGTTCGTGCCTGATTAAAATTTTTGAGGGGCTAATTTATTTGTTATATTTTCCGATTGCGAGATAAAAAAGTTGCAAAATTATGCCAAAACAGCCACGCATAGAGATTTTCGTCGGAATTTTTCCTGTTTTGGGGTAACATCTTTCTGTCGGAATTTCGATGACTTTATATTTATTTCTTGAGGCGAAAACAGACATATACCAAAGGAATTCGTACGATACGAAACAATCTCGCAAGATGTCTGCGTTGATGATGAGATTTTTTGAATATGCTCTAAACGCCGATGCGACTTCGGTGTAGGGATATTTTGCAAGGAGACTTACCCAAGGAATGAGTATTAATTTCATCGCCAAAAATCTTATGAGCGGTGTGTTTTCGTGCTTTGCACCTTTCATAAATCTTGACCCTTGAACAAAATCGTATCCTTCGTCCAATTTCTTTGCAAATTCAAAAATCGACTGCATACTGTCTTTGTTGTTGCCGTCAACGGTGATTATGCCGTCGTAATTTTCATTTAAAACTTCGTTTATGCCTGCACGGAAGGCACTGCCCTGTTTGCCTTCGAAAACGACTATTTTTGCTCGAACGGAACATTCTCGAAGAAAATCTTTTTCAAGTGATTTGTCGGTCGAATTTGAGTCCAAAATAAAGATGTCGACTGTGTTTTCGAGCGATAGAGATTTAATTTTTCTCAACTGCGATTGAATTCTTTCTCCTTCGTTAAGAGTTGGAATTAAGAGGGCATATTTATTTTTCTTTTCGAAAAAATATTCGCTATTGTATTTGGGGAGTTGCCGTTCCATAGTAAAATTTCCTTATTTTTATTGTATTCGTGTTTGTTTGTTTTGTAAAGTTTGAGATAATTTTGCCAAAAATGTGATAGAATAATAAAGACAGTGAGGTAACAATGGGTAAAACGGCGTTAATTACAGGTGTTACGGGGCAAGACGGAAGTTATCTTGCGGAACTTTTGCTTGAAAAAGGTTATATGGTTCACGGTTTGAAGAGAAAGTCCTCAAGTTTCAACACTGAGCGGATTAACCACCTATATCAAGATACTCACAACAAAAAATCTAAGTTTAAACTTCACTATGGGGATTTGACGGATAGTACGTCCTTAATCCGCTTGATTAGTGAGATTAAGCCCGATGAGATTTACAATTTGGCGGCACAAAGTCATGTTCGAGTTTCGTTTGATTCTCCTGAATACACCTCTGATACCGATGCTTTGGGCAATTTGAGAATTTTAGAGGCGATAAGACTTTTGGGGTTGTGCAAAAAGGTCAAATTTTATCAAGCATCAACGTCTGAACTTTATGGCGATACGAAAGAAGTTATGCAGAATGAGCAAACGCCGTTCAAGCCACGTTCGCCTTATGCGTGTGCAAAACTTTTTGCCTATTGGACGACGGTCAATTACCGTGAGGCTTATGGTATGTTTGCGGTAAACGGAATTTTGTTTAATCACGAAAGTCCCCGTCGTGGTGCGACTTTTGTTACGAAGAAAATCACCCGTGCCGCCTCGAGAATTAAATATGGTCTTGATAAAAAATTGTATATCGGAAACCTTGATAGCAAGCGAGATTGGGGTCATTCTAAGGATTACGTAGAGGCGATGTGGTTGATGTTGCAAAACGATGTGCCGAAGGATTACGTCATTGCAACGGGCAAAAGTATGTCTATTCGTGAATTTTGCACGATTGCGTTCAAAAAAGCCGGAATTGACCTTGAATTTGTCGGTTCAGGTTTGGACGAAAAGGGCGTAGATAAAGAGACTGGTAAGGTTTTGGTTGAGATTGACCCTGCGTATTTTAGACCCACGGAGGTTTCTTATCTTTGCGGCGATTCTTCGCTTGCGAGAAAGGATCTCGGCTGGCAGCCTAAATATGACGTTAATTCGCTGATTGATGAGATGGTTGAGTATGACTTGCACCAAGCGAAAAAAGAAAAATTTTTGACTGACGGCGGATATAAGTTCGTCACCGAACGAGAGGAATAATGTTAAAAAAAGACAGCAAAATTTACATTGCGGGACATCGTGGAATGGTCGGTTCTGCCATTTTGAGAAAGTTTTTGAGCGAAGGATTTAATAATATTATTTATAGAACTTCAAAAGAACTCGATTTGACAAGACAGGCTGAGACGGAAAAATTTTTTGAACAGGAGCGTCCTGAGTATGTCGTCAATGCGGCTGCAAAAGTGGGTGGAATACTTGCAAACAGTAGATATCCTGCTGAATTTATTTACAGAAATTTGATGATTTCGACGAATTTAATCCACTCCAGTTATCTTTTTGGGGTGAAAAAATTGATAAATTTAGGCTCAAGTTGCATTTATCCTAAAAATGCCCCAAATCCTATAAAAGAGGAATATTTGTTGACGTCTGAATTTGAAAAAACGAATGAGGCGTATGCACTTGCAAAGGTTGCGGCACTAAAGACTTGCGGCTTTTATAATCAAGAATACGGCACGAATTTTATTTCGTTGATGCCCCCGAATTTGTACGGCGAAAATGATAATTTTAATATGGAAACGGCACATTTGCTCCCAATGGTTGTGAGACGTTTCCATTTGGCGAAATTGTTTGATAACAACGATTTTGAGGGTATTAAAAAAGATTTTTCTAAAAATCCACTCGGTTGGGGATTAGATGAAAAAATAGACAAAGTTTCGATAGAAGAAATTTTGAAAGAAATTGGTGTTGAAAAGGGCAAAGTCACCGTCTGGGGCGATGGTTCGGTCTATCGGGAAATGATGTCGAGCGACGATGTTGCAGATGCTTGTTTGTTCTTTTTGAAAAACGTCAATGCTTCTGATGTCAACGATTTTGCGAATATTTCTTCCGGAAAAGAAATTCAACTCAAAGAACTTTTTGAACTTGTCAAAACGGTTGTCGGCTACGAGGGCGAAATCGTTTATGACAAATCAAAACCAAACGGCGTGTTCAAAAAATTGACGGACGGCACGAGATTATTTTCTCTTGGTTGGAAGCCGAAAATCGAACTCCGACAAGGGGTTGAAGATTTTTATAAAATGTATCTTCAACTATAAAATCAATTTTTTCTCTCTAACGTCCAAGTGCTGAAATCACCTCGTTTTTGGAAAAATTTGACTCTGTATTTTTCTTGTTCGGGAATGTCAATCCATTTGTGTTCCTCTTTTACGTTGAAAAGCCACTTTTTTGGGAAACAATTGTCTGTGTTCGTCGTGCAGTATGTCCAAAGAACTCTGTTGTTGTTGAGATGTAGCATAAAATCCTGTCCGTCGTTGAAAGTTTCGTAAAAATTTTCGTATTTTGTTTCGATATTGTCGATATCTTGCGGATAAACGCCGTTTTTGGCTTTGTAGTTTTTTAAATAGTTGAAAACTTTTTCGTTTTTAATCGAATATTCAAAAACTTTTGGAAGTGTCCCAAGTGTCGAAATTGTTGAGATTATCATGACCGAAAAACAAATTGCCGTGAGGGAAAGAATAAATTTTCGGTTTTTTAATTTCCAAAAAATTAAATAAACTAAAAATGTGATGGCAGAAATAATCGGTATTAGTCCAAAACCGAAAATCAGTGTGTAATTGAGGCTCGATTTTAATGTGGTATTGTTTGTGAAAATAATTGAAAAATAATACAAAAAAATTATGACAATAACAGGCAAACATATCGCTCCCGTCATTAAAAATAACGGTTTCCAAAAAGATTTTTCATCGGATTTGAAACGATTTTTGACAACAACGGTCAAAATTGCCGAAATCGCAATAATTACGCATAAAATTAAAAGTCCTAAAATCATAAACACCTCATTTTTCTGTGATTATAACATATTTTTTACAAAATTTTAAAAGATTAAGCCGTGGCGAGGTTTTGTTACAATTCCCAAAATTCAGTTAGCGTGCCAATTCCCCGATAGGAGTGTGGATTTTTTCATAAAATACGCTAAAATAGATTTGTAGATAAATCGGAAAAATATTATGAGAAGAAACAGAATATTGACAGTCGCTTTGGCGGCAATGATTATGACAAGTGTCCCTGCCTTTGCGGAAACATACAACGATGTTGCACCGAGTTTTTATTTTACTCAAGGGCAAAATTTTTATAACGGTGGTCAATACTCAAGTGCCATAAAGTCTTTCAGAAAAGCACTTCGGGAAAATCCGCTTGATTCTTCCGCTGAAATCGGAATTATTAACTCTTACATTTCAAGAGCAAAATATTACAACGACTCTGTCAATATGCCCCAAAAAGCAATCGCTGACTTGAAATCAGCACTTTTCTATTTCGTATGCTTCGATGATACCTCAAAAAGCAGATATTCTGATGCCTACACCGCTGCAGTTGGCAGCCTTAATACGCTTGAAAGTGCTATGAAATCTGACATAACGGCTAACGGATTTGTTAAAACTGCAAAAAATCTTCGTGCGCAAGGTGAATTTGCCGCTGCGGGTTATGATTTTTACAGAGCAAAAGGTGATTTGAAAAATGCCGTTGTTGCTAACATTGGCTTAGGCGATGTGATGAAAATTTTGGGTAAACCAAAAGAATCCGTAAAATATTACGAAGCGGCGATGAATGTTGATCCTGACAACACAGATTTGCGACTCAAAATCGCCCGTGCTTACGAAGAATCAGGTCAATATGCACTTGCTGCGGAACATTATAACTATGCTCTTCAAAATTCTAACGAAAAAGAAGAAATTTTAAATTCTCTCGAGAAAATTTGCCGTCAACGTGTTGAACAAAATCCCTCTGATGCCGAGGCTCATTGCAATTTGGGTGTAATTTATCAAAAACGTGGATATTACGATAATGCTCTTGCTGAGTATGCTAAGGCGGATAAATTGAACCCAGCCTTGTTGACGTCGAAGGTCAATGCGTCCGTTTTGTATTATGATCAGAAAAAATACAAAGAGTCCGTAGAATCAGCAAACAACGCACTTTTGATTGACCCGAAAAACGTCAAGGCTCGTTTGCAAAAGGCGAAATGCTTCCAAGCACTCAGTATGTGGGAAAATGCTACGGAAGAATATAAAAATGTTTTAAAATACGATAAAACTAACTCGGAGGCTCAATTCGGGCTTGCGGATATTTATTCTAAAAACATGCCAGCCGAAGATGCTATTTCGACAATTCAGTCTGAAGGTATTGAACTTTCTCCTGAATTTTATGCACAAGCGGCGTACACGGCTCATAAAAACAAGGATATTCCGAAGGCAATCAAGTTTTATAAACTTGCAATCAATTCAAATTCGAATGACGTATCGCTTTATTTGAATTTGGGGCAAATTTACAACGGTCAGGAACAATACCCTGAAGCACTTGCGATTGCTGAGGCAGCAAAGCAAAAATTCCCGACAGATACTCAAGTTCAACAGTTGTATAATTCAATTAAGGCTCGATATACAGGTTCGATTTACGACACTGCGGCTGAATTTGCACAAAAAGGTGACTATGTGGCTGCAATCGAGAAATATCAACAAATTACCCCACAAGGCTACGACAGTTACGTCGGAATTGCGAGTGTTTATCAAATGCAAAAAGATTATCCTCGTGCTTTGGAATATTACAAAAAAGCACTCGAGAAAAAGCCTAACGATGAGGCTGTCTTGATTACTGCTGCAGGCATTTGTATCCAACAAGACAATTTGACGGAAGCACAAAATTACTTGAACAAGGTTCAAAATAAAAATTCTGCAAAATATAAGGAAATGCAAAATTATGTTTCTGCTCAAAATACTGAGGCTGAACTCAATAAGGCAATCCAAAAATATGAGGCTCAAGATTATAAAGGTGCTGAGGCGATTTTAACCCCACTTATCAACAAAAAAGTTGGCGGATATATGTCTCATTACTATCGTGCAATGGTCTATGATGCCTTGGGTAACTATCAAAAAGCGGTTGCTGATTACGAAGCAGTTGTCGCTAAAGACTCGACAATCGCACTTGTTTACTACTCTTTGGGCGTCGATTACGATAGTTTAGGCAATTTCGCTAGAGCAGTACAAAATTACAAAAAATTCTTAGAATTATCAAAAGGTGTCGATGATTACACAAAATATGCAAGACAAAGAATCCAACAATCTAAATAGTATTTCGATTGGGAATGTGAAAATTCACTCAAATGTAGTGTCTGCCCCAATGGCGGGCATTACCGATTATGTTTTGAGAAAATTAATCAGAAAATATTCGAAAGATTGCCTTTTGACGACTGAAATGATTAGTTCTGAAGCCCTTGTGCAACGTGAGGATTGCCATATTGTTAAGACTGATGATGAGGAAATTCCCGTTTCTTTTCAAATTTCAGGGCATAAACCGCACTTGGTGGCGAAATCGGCACAAATTCTTGCGGATAAGGCAACTATTATCGATATAAATATGGGTTGCCCCGTAAATAAAGTTATGAAAGCGACAGACGGGTGTGCCTTGATGAAGTCGCCTGATGTTGCGGCAAGCCTTGTTCGGGCGGTAAAGGAAGTTGTCGATTTGCCTGTGACGTGCAAGTTTCGGCTCGGTATTAACCAAAATTGTATAAATTTTATCGATTTTGCGGTCAAAATGCAAGAGGCCGGTGCGGCTGCAATTTGTGTTCATGCAAGAACGAGAGTGCAGATGTACTCCGGAGTTGCCGATTGGAAAAGGGTTTCGGCTCTTCGTGGCGAAATTGATATTCCTTATTTTATTAATGGGGATATTGTTTCTGTCGAAACAGCGGAACAGGCGATGAATGATTCTTTAGCAGACGGATTGGCAGTCGGCAGAGGACTTTTGGGCAATCCGTGGTTGCCTGCTCAAATTGATGAATATCTTAAATTTGGCAAAAAACCTGAAGAAAAATCGATTGAGGAAAAATTATCAGTTTTAAAAGAACATCTCGATGCGGAGATTGCTTTTCGTGGCGAATTGAATGGCATAAAATTTTTTAGAAAGTTCTATCCTTACTATATCAAGGGTTTGCGTGGAGCATCGGAGTTTCGTGGGCGTCTTGTTACTGAAGAAAATTACGAAAAAATTATTTCGATTTTGCAAGAGATTAAAAATGCCTAATCCTTCTGAAAAAAAATATTTTGTATATTTACTGTTAATCGAAAATGGTAGTTATTATTGTGGTTACACTGATGATGTCGAGAAAAGATTTCAAAAGCATTTGTCCGGCAAAGGGGCAAAATATACCCGTGCACACAAACCCGTGAAAGTCGCTTGGCAAATGGAATTTGACACAAAATCAGAGGCTTTAAAGGCGGAGTGCAAAATTAAGAATATGACTCACGAGCAAAAAATCAAATTGGTTAATAACGAAAATACCCTCATTGCACTGCAATAAGGGTATTTTTTTGAGTAAAATTTATTTATGGGCAAATAGATTCCCAGTCGATATCGTCCTCATCGGGGTCTCCCGGTTCTCTGATGACACAATCTTCGTCAGAGAGCATAACCATCAACGTCCAGCGAAGTTGAGTTTTGTAATTCGCACGAGCGGCTTCTTGTGTTTTTGCACAGAAAGCAAAACTGGGAATTTCCTTGATTTCGATGTAATGGTAAGGATTTCCGTTGAAATCAAGGTCAGTCCCTTCAATCAACGTCCAATCCAAATTCATATAATATTCAATATCTTTTTTTTCGTTACTCATCTAATGAATTCTCTTTTAAGGGTTGAGATATCGTTAGTCCTTCGCCCCCGACTACGTTTGCCTGTTTGCCGTCCAAATAGAGGTAAACGGGTTTGTCAGAGTTTGCCAAAACGGTCTTGATTAATTGTCTTAATCTTGAATAGAGGCTGTCTGAGCCACCGCCGTATGCAAAAGAACTTGCCATATCAATAACTACTCTTGTGTCATAAGTTGTAATGCTGTTGAGGTGCGAGTTTGCTGGAACTTCGGTATAAACGCCAGCAGATTTTTCTGCTCCATTCGGACCAGCGATGAGGAGTTTCACCGCATAGGTCAATTTGTCCTCACCTGCTTTTAACGGACGTTTTACGGGTTTCAAGAACTGATTTCCGTTTTTATCCGTTGTCAGCATGTAAACGTAAATGTATGAATCGGTGTGTTTTTGTTCAACCTTGTCTTTTTCGGGTTTTTCTTCTTCCTTTTTAGTTTGTTCAGGTTCTTGTTTTTCCTCTTTTTGAGGTTCAGATGGTTCGATGTCATCTGTCAGATTTTTTGTCTCGAGTCCTTTTATTTCTGGTATTGGAAACTTATCCGACAAAAAATTGTCGTAGCCCCACCAAAGACCTAAGCAAACAACTATGAAAATTACAAATCTCGAAAAATTGTTCATAACATTTCCTTATTTCTTTATAACACAATTTCTGGGAATAAGAAATACACCTTTTACATAAATCTTGTCCCCTTGCATTAAAATATGCGTGATTTCCAACTGTGCTTGGGCATCTTCGGCAAGTGCAACCGCTTGTGTGAACGGGTTAAATTTGCTTAAAAATTTGTTAACAATTTTTTGCATTTGGGCGTTCAAGTTGCTTGTAGAATTTCCCATTGAGAGTTGTCCGTTTTCAATATTGAAACTTGTTGTGTAAGTTACTTTTGTATCGACAATCGGCGTGATGATTTTGAACATAATTCGAGCCTTCGAATTTTCTGTTTTCCATGTCAATCCGCTGATTTTCGCCAAAGAAAGTTTGCCTAAAGGAAGAGTTAAATACTCTGGATTTTGTTCTTCCATTTTTTTGAACATATAGTTCATATCATTGTTTGTCAAAGTTGCAGAAAATGAAACCGGAATATCATACGGAAATCCGATGTAGTCTTTTTTCATCAAAAATTTGTTGTAAGGGCAAACGCTTTTTGCCTCAAAATCTGATATCGACACACCGTCGACTTGAATTTTTTTCGCAGTTGCTGTGAAAGATTTGAACTCTCCGTTTCGAAGTGCTCTTGCGTTCGGAGTGTCGAGTTTGAAGTTGATTTTGGATTTTAATGTAAATCTCAAATATTTTTCAATAATCGTCTCAACGCCTTTTCTTTCAATAAAATCAACGCCTGTAACTTTTTCAACAACATTTCCCTTTGTCGGAACAATGTTTTGGCACACATAGTGAACCTTAGAGATGGCTTGGCTTTGAACCATTATTAATGCCAATAAAATGTAAAAAATCTTTTTCATTGTAAAAACACTTTCTTAATTTTGATTTGGTCGCCTGATTTTTCGCCGTATGCAACGATTTTGTTGTCATATTTTACGAAAATGTTTGCGTCGTCGCACTTTGCAAAAATAGGGTTTCCATTTTTGACCTTTTCAAATTCATTTTCATTCAAATTATAGCACCCGAAAGGCAAAATGTTCTCAGGAGAAATAAGATTTTTTTCAATCAAATCAGGATTTTCGATTAAATTATTCAAATTTATACTATTTTCTTCTGTCATACCACCCGACTTTGTTCTGATGAGTTTGGTCATAACTCCGCCAACGCCGAGGTTTTGACCTAAATCATTGATGATTGAGCGAATATATGTTCCCTTTGAACAATTAATTCTCAAATCGCCGGTTTGCGTTTCAAAATCGAAATTTTCGAGCGAAATCTTATTCACAACAATAGTTCTTTCCGGAATTTCGGAGATTTCGCCCTCTCTTGCAATTTCGTATAATTTTCTGCCTCCGACTTTGATTGCACTATAAATAGGCGGTTTCTGCCTGATTTCGCCTTCGAAATTTTTTAATTCTTCTCTGACTTTTTCTTCTGAAATTTTTTTATCCGAGAAAAATTCAAGCTCTGTTTCTGTGTCGTAGGATTTAGAAACTACGCCGAATTTGAAGGTTGCAAGGTATTCTTTTTCGTTCGGCAAAAAATCTATAAGCCTTGTTGCTCCTAAAATTGCAACAGGCAAAACACCCTCTGCCAAAGGGTCTAACGTTCCAGCATGCCCGATTTTTTTTATGTGCAAAACTTTCCGTAAACGGCTGATAACGTCGTGAGAGGTTATGCCTGCGGGTTTATAGACGTTCAAAAAGCCGAACACGACTACACTTCACCTTTTGAAATTTTGTTGATAAGTTCGGTAACTCTTGCACCACGTTCGATTGAGTTGTCCAAAATGAACTTCAATTCAGGAGTTAAACGCAATCTGATTCTTCTGCCGACTTCATATCTGATTTTGGGAGCATCATCTTCGATTGCCGCAATCGTTTGTTCTTTAACGTTATCAGGTGCAAAGACCGAATAATAAACTTTAGCATAAGAGTTATCGTGTGCAAGTTCCAAGTCTGTTATTGACACAACTCCGCCGATTCTCGCATCATTCAATTTCTTTTGAATAATGTCTGCGATTTCTTTCATCAAAGTTTTTCTGATTTTTTCGTTTCTGAATTGGGGCATTTTTACCTCTTATACAAGTTCTTGTCTTTCTACCAATTCAATCGTCGTAACCTTAATAATGTCGCCGACTTCGAGGTTATTGAATTTGGCAAATGATATACCACATTCGAAACCTTGGTTGACTTCTTTAACGTCATCTTTAAAACGTTTGAGTTGGTCGATTGAACCTTTGAAAATTTCTTGACCGTTTCTCATAACAATCGCCATTTTGTTTCTTGCGACCTTACCTTCGGTTACATAGCAACCAGCAATCTTAGTCGTTTTGCCGACTGTAAAGATTTGACGAACCTCTGCCTTACCGATTTCGACGATTTTTTCTTCAGGTTGTAACAAGTGCAACATCGTCTTTTCGAGGTCCTCAAGGATTTGGTAAATAATATCAAATTTCTTGATTGTTACGTTGTATTTTTCTGCCGCTGCAAGTGCGTTTGCATCTTCTTTTACCGTAAAGCCCAAAATCATTGCATTACCTGCACTTGCGAGCATAACATCTGCTTCTGAAATATCACCAACTCCGACGTGAATAATCTTCGTGACGATTTCTTTTGATTCCATTTGGTTGATGGATTGAGCAACCGCTTCAGCCGCACCGTGCGTATTTGCCTTGATGATGAGGTTGAGGTGTTGAATATTGTCGTCCTCTCCGATTGCATCGTTACGAACGTGAGCGGGCATCGTTGCTTCAAGTCTTGATGTACGTTCTTTTTCCTTACGTTCTGCGATGATTTGGTGCATAATTTTTTCGTTGTCTACCGCTTCAAATTTGTCGCCTGATTGAGGAACTTCTGAAAGACCCAAAATTTCGACAGGAGTAGAAGGACCAGCCTTTTTAATTCTTTCTCCGTTATCAGCAATCAATGCACGAACTTTTCCGCCTACATTGCCGACTACGAAGCAATCTCCCGTGTGTAACGTCCCGTTTTGAACTAGCAATGTTGCAACAGGGCCTTTTCCTTTATCAAGGTTTGCTTCAATTATTACACCAGTCGCTTTCGCTGACGGATTAGCCTTGTAGCCGTTAACTTCTGCCAAAAGCAAAATATATTCGAGCAAATCTTCGATACCTGTTTTTTGCAAAGCGCTAACTTTGATACAAGCCGTATCTCCGCCCCATTCTTCTGGAACAAGTCCGTATTCTGTTAATTGTTGCAAAATTCTATCGGGGTTTGCTTCTGGTTTATCACATTTGTTGACCGCAACAACGATAGGAACTTCAGCTGCTCTTGCGTGGTTAATTGCTTCAATCGTTTGAGGCATAATACCATCGTCTGCTGCAACGACCAAAATTGCGATATCTGTTGCTTGTGCACCTCTTGCTCTCATTGCTGTGAACGCTTCGTGACCGGGAGTGTCGACAAATACAATCTTTTTGCCATTGTGGTGTACTGTGTAAGCACCGATAGATTGTGTGATACCGCCAACTTCGGTTGAGGTGATTTTGTGTCCGGTTTCTCTGATTGAATCGAGCAATGTTGTTTTACCGTGGTCAACGTGACCCAAAATACTAACAACAGGTGCTCTCGGCTTCAACAACGATTCATCAACGTCGTTTAATTCCTTCAATTTTTCTTCTTTTTGGAGTTCTTCTTCGATGTATGCGTCCAAATCTTCTTCTTGAACTTCGATGTCGAAATTAGCACAAACTTTCTTTTGTGTATCGATGTCGATAACTTGGTTTACTGTCGCCAAAATTCCGTTCATCATAAGGAATTTTACGACTTCTGCTGATGATTTGTTGATTTTTTCAGCAAGTTCACCAACAGTCATAACCGAGTTGATTACGACTGATTTAACTTCTTTTTGAACTTCTTCAACACGTTCTTTTTTTCTGTGTTTTTGAGCCATTGCCTTTTCAAGACTAATGAGTTCTTGTTGTTCTTCTTTTGATTTATAGTCTTTTTCTTTTTTATTTACGTCTTTACGTTTTGCGTAACCGGGTTTGTTTTCGTAAATATCTTGAGAAATAAAATGTCTTTTAACGGGTTCACGCTTGTCACCTGCGTTTGCTGGACGTTGCGGTCTTTCTCCGTTGTTGTTATTATCTTGTCGTCTATCTTGGCGGAAAGGTCTGTCACCTTTGTTGAAAGGCTTTCTTTCTCCTTGCGGTCTTTGTTGTTGGTTTTGACGAGCAAGCGTCTTTTTCTTTTCAATTTCCGCTCTCTCTTGTTCTCGTTTTTTGCGGTTATTTTCTGCTTGAATTTCCGCACGGCGTTTTTGGCTGTTTTGATTGTTATATTCAAGCAATGAACGAATACTTGTTCCAGAGGGGGCAATCATAGTGTTTTTGTTTTCTTCAGGTTTCTTTTCTACCTGTTTCGTTTCTTCTTTTGCAACTTCTTCTTTTTTATCTTTTGTTGTTGCTTCCGCTTTTTTGTGATGGACAATAGTTTTCTTTTCTTCAGGCTTAATTTCTTCAACAGTCACTTGAGTTTTTGTGCTATCAGTTGAAGATTTAACTTTTTTTACGATGAATGCTTTCGGCTTTTTCGGTGCAGCATCTTTCGGTTTTTTAATCACTTCTTTAAATCTCTCAAATTGAGAGAGTGTCAATGTGCTTGAATGAGACTTAACCTTGACTCCGATTTTGGTTTCAAGTTGCTCAATCATTTCTTTGTTCGTTAAGCCAAGTTCTTTGGCTGCATCATATACTCTAATATTGTCCATTTATTTCTCACTTTAATTGCCTAATATAGTTGTAACACAATCTATTTGTGAAGTAAAACTATAATTTTATTTTTGAGTTCAACATTGACTCTTTTTTTTAGAATTTTAGAAATTCTATCCTTCTTAAAGGCTGTATTTACGCAGTTTTCGTCCTTGCAGATGTAACACGACCGACCGTAAATATTGTTTAACGGATTGATTAAAATTTCACCCGATTTGCTATCTGCTGTGATTTTTATAAATTCGGATTTTGGTTTATATTCTCCGCAACCGACACATTTTCTCAAAAATTTTCTTTCATCAGCCATTTTTGACCTCACATTCTTTTTCTGTCAAAAATTGTAAATTCTCTGACAAATTTTCTCTTGCTCTTGTAAGAGTTTTTGCACATTGGGTCAAAATGGCGTTTGAGTTACTCGTGTAAGAGATATCAAGGTTTTCGTCGTCTGATTTTTCATCGTCAATTTTTTCTCCGACTATTTCTGAAAGTGCCGTTTTGTTATAAAAATCGATGAATTTGTATTCGTCAGACAAAGAACCGCTCGCTGACGATAAAAACAGGTCATACAAATCTTCTTTTATCAAGGGCAAAATCGATTGCAAGTGCATTTGTTTGAAAAACGGATTGTATTCAATGACGTTATAATTTTCGCCATCAACAAACAAATCGACCCCGATAATTCCGCAATATGGGCTGTATCTTGAGGCAATATCGTCGATTACCGGATAAATTGCTTCGTTTAGAATTTTTAACTCAAGTTCGTTTGAAATGTAATAATCAGGCGAATAAACGCTTTCGGGGTATGCAAAATCTTTCTCATCGCTTGCACAAGTTCCAATCGGAAGTGCCGTGTAGCCGTCTGTTATGAAATACATCGAAACTTCTTTAGCATCGATGTAATCTTCAATAATGACCTTGTTTTCTGGAAAGGTGAAACATCTTTCGATTGCGGATTTTGCTTTTGAAAAAGTTGCCGCAAAGGTCGGTCTTTCGCCCAAAATATGGGTGTCATTCTTGATAACGAGTGCTTTTCGGAAGGTTGATGCATATTCGATTGCTTGATTTTCTTTTTCAAAAATTCCAAATTTTATTGTCGGAATTTTTAAACGATACATCATTTTCTTTGCCGAAGATTTGTAGAGTGAAATCATTGCCGCATCTGCAGTTGGGGCAAATATCATTCTTCTTGCATCGGCGAAAAGTTCTCCGATATTATTTTGAATTGCACTAATCGAGGTGACAATGGTCAGAGAAATTTCATTTGCAATCGAAAAATCGAGTAACTCTTCGATGTCGTTCTCCGAAATATCCGTACACTGAGCGAATTTTGCGATTTTTTCATTCCCAGGAGCGACGAAAACTAAGTCGACATTTTCGTTTTTACTCATTTCTTTTGCTATTGAATAAGCATTTGCATCTGAACCTACGATTAAAATATTCATAGGTTAATTATACTACAAAAAAAATAAAATAAAACTACCTCAATTTTAAGTCAGGACGCAGTTTTTCGGCGTTCCTTAAATAAACGTGTTTTATTTCTTTTTGTGATTTTTCGGAATTTGTCACAACCAAAACTCGGATACATTTTTTCAATCCTCCTTCGAATTCAAATTCCCGATAAACCATCAACGGTACGGTATTCCAACCAAGTTCGGTTCGTGCAAACTTTGCTGGAGTCGTGCTTTTCAAATCTTCCGTCACGGTAAATTCTGCAAACGCAAAATCGTCCGTGTTCAACTCATTGAGTTCGACAATTTTTGTGAGCATTTCAACCGTAGCATCCTTAATCTCTTCAATAGTGTCATTTTCGACTGTGATTGCACCACGAATTGCTCTTATCATAAAATGTCACCTTTTTTTAATCTTTTTCCGTTTGCAAAGTCGCAAGCACACATTTTTCCTTTGCTTTCTGGTTTTACTTTTTTAATCAAAATCGCTCTGTCCTTGCAGGCAACCGTCAAGCCGTCTTTGTTTATGCAAAGAATTTCGCCCTGTTTTGCACCATTTATGGACATATCGCTCAAATTTGTTTCTAAAATTTGGATATTTTTGCCTTCACGGCACAAATACGCATTTGGCCAAGGTTGAAGCCCTCTGACTTTATTGTGAATTTCACCAGCCGTGAGGTTGAAATCGATTTGTCCGTCCTCTTTTGTGAATTTCGGGGCGAAAGTTACTTCGTCCTCCTTTTGTGCAATAGAGGTCAATTCACCGTTATAAATCTTTTTCAAGGTGTCATAAATCAACTCAGGAGATTTTTCCGAAATCGCTTGCACCAACTCTGGAACTGTCATATTTTCTGAAATTTGAATTTTATCAGTTTGACAAATATCGCCAGCATCCATTTTTTTGACGGTTTTCATTGTCGTAATGCCTGTTTCCTTCTCTCCGTTGATAATGCACCATTGGATAGGGTTTGCACCTCTATATTTTGGTAAAAGTGATGCGTGAAGATTTATTGTGCAAAATTTTGGGATATCCAAAACTTCTTGAGACAAAAGTTGCCCAAACGCAAATGTCACAAAAAAATCGGGCTGTATTGATTTCAATTCTTCAATCATTTCGGGAGTTTTTGAAATTGACGGTGTTTGCAAAATCTTGATGTTGTGCTTTTGGGCAGTATTTTTTACGGGCGGTTCTTGAATTTTGCACCCTCTTCCTGCTGGTCTATCAGGCATCGTCACGATTGCTTGCACATCGATATCTTCTCTTGTTGCAAGGTATTCGAGCGATTTAACGGCAATTTCAGGTGTTGCAAGAAATACGACTTTTATCATTATTTCTCCTCACCTTCGGCGTTTTCTTCATTGTCATCAACTTTATCGATAACTTTGTTGCCGTTTGCGATAATGACATCTTCCATTTCCGCTTCGTCGAGCAAATATTCAGGTTGCACTGGCGGTAAGCCTTTTTCTGCCAATTTTTCATCAGCATCAAATCTGTTTCTGACGTGGTCGATGAACATAATTCCGTCGAGGTGGTCATATTCATGTTGCAACGCTCTTGCCAAAAGTTCGCCGTCTTTTCCTTCGATGACGAACGGTTTTCCGTGCATATCAAGGGCTTTGAACGTAACATTTGCATATCTTCTTACATCCGTGAAAACTTCTGGAAAACTCAAACAACCTTCGCTGCAAGCAACAGGCGTATCCTTTTTTATAAGTTTCGGGTTGATTAAAACAATCGGATTGTATCTTTCGTTCGGGTCGGAAACATCGATTACAAACATTCTCAAAAGTTCTCCGACTTGAACTGCTGCAAGCCCTACGCCGTGGTTTGCATACATTGTATCAATCATATCTTCTGCCAAAGTTTTGATTTTTTTAGAAACTTTTGAAATTTCTTTTGACTTTTGGCGTAAAATCGGATCGCCATATTTTACAATTTTTCTGATTGACATCTTTTCCTACTTTCTTGCTTGAAAATTCAAAATAAGCATAATAACTGCAAGTGCCATTGCGTAAACAAAATATTTCATAATCGATACGTTGATGCACAAAACACCGATTGCTCCGAAGATTACAGATGCAGCTGCAAGGATTAAAACTGTTTTATTTTGCGAAAATCCTGCATTCAAAAGTCTATGGTGAATGTGAGCCGCATCAGCCACAAATGGCGATTTTCCACTCAAAATTCTTCTGCACGAAGCAAACGTAATATCTACAATTGGTACTGCCAAAACCAAGATAGGAACCCACATTGCGACTGATTCCGTTCTCATTATGCCCGTAATCGAAAGTGTTGCGAGCAAAAATCCCGAAAACAGTGCACCAGAGTCGCCCATAAAGATTTTCGCAGGGTGAAAATTGTACGTTAAGAACGCAAGCATTGCACCTGCCAAAATGAATGCAATCAAAGGGCTTACCATTTCTGAAACCGATGTACCTGCTGCAACTAACCCTAAGGTTACTGCACTGATTGAAATGACAGAACCAGCCAGTCCGTCAATACCGTCAATGAAGTTTACTGCGTTTGAAACTCCCACAATCCATGCTGTTGTGACAAACCAAGATAAAAATCCCAAGTGGAATGAAATTCCAAATGGAAGATAAACATCATCAATCCTTATGCCCAAACAATAGACTATTGTTGCGATTGAGAGTTGTATAAATAATTTGAATTTTGCATCTAAACAGTAAATGTCGTCCACTAATCCCAACAAGAACATCAATGAACTTCCGAGCAAAATACCCGAAAGCAATGAGCCGTAAGGATAGTAACTCAAAAATACCAAAAATAAGAAAGTGAGCATTGTGCTTAGCCAAACTGCCACGCCGCCCAATCTTGGTACGGGGTGGTCGTGGATTTTTCTTCCACCGGGGTTGTCAACCAAGCCTTTTTTCTCTGAAAAATATATTACGGCAGGAACGATGAAAATCGCCGTCAGAAACGAGATTACCGCCCCTATGATATGTGCTTCTGATAACTGTAACAGTGTCATTTTTTATTTCCTTAATATAACGGGTACTTGTCGCATAATTTTTGTGCTCTTGCTTTTAAATTGTTAAGAGCGACTTCATTATCCCACACGGTAATCGCCGATGCAATTATTTTTCCGACTTCTACCATGTCATCTTCCTTGAAACCTCTTGTCGTGACTGCTGGGGTGCCGATTCTGACACCGCTTGTGATAAAAGGACTTTGCGGATCATTTGGAACGGTGTTTTTATTCGCCGTAATACCTACTTTTTCAAGTAAATTTGCAACATCTTTACCTGTTTTACCTGTTTTTCTTAAATCAATTGTCATAACGTGATTTTCTGTGCCATTGCCTACAATATCAATGTTTTCGTTCATCAATGATTGAGCGAGAGCTTTTGCGTTTTTGACAATTTGTGCTGCATATTCCTTAAATTCAGGTTGCAATGCTTCTTTGAAGGCAATCGCTTTTGCTGCGATAATGTGTTCCAAAGGGCCACCTTGAATTCCCGGAAATACAGCCTTATCAATGCCTGCGGCGTGTTCTTTGCTACACATAATAACTCCGCCACGAGGGCCTCTCAATGATTTGTGAGTTGTTGTGGTTATAAAATCCGCATAACCTACTGGTGACGGGTGAACTCCGCCTGCGACAAGTCCTGCAATGTGTGCAATATCAGCCATTAAGTATGCATCAACTTTATCTGCTATTTCCTTGAAACGCTTGAAATCAATAATTTTTGAGTAGTTGCTTGCACCGCAAATAATCATTTTCGGTTTGTGTTCGAGAGCAAGTTTTTCAACGTTGTCGTAATCGATTTCGCCATATTCGTTTACGCCGTATGAAACGATGTTGAAGTACATGCCCGAGAAGTTTACAGGTGAGCCGTGGGTCAAGTGACCGCCGTTTGACAAGTCCATACCCATAACTGTGTCTCCGTGCTTTAATGCGTATAAAAATACTGCCATATTTGCTTGAGCACCACTGTGGGGTTGAACGTTGGCATGCTCGACTCCAAAAAGTTTCTTAACTCTTTCAACCGCAAGGGTTTCGATTTGGTCAACAAGATCGCAGCCGTTGTAAAAACGTTTATAGGGTTTACCTTCGGCATACTTGTTTGTTAAAACCGTGCCTGCTGCTGCAATTACTGCTTTTGAGGCAATATTTTCACTTGCGATAAGTTCAATTGTATTTTGTTGTCTGATAAGTTCTTTATCAATCAATTCAGCCACTTCGGGGTCTGTTTCTTTTATAAAATCCATTTCCATGCTTTTCACCTGTTTTCTTTACTAATATTTTATATTAAACGAATTTAAATTCAAAATCGTCCGAAAATATATACGATTAAACGCTTTATAACGTTGATATTTTTTTTATAATCCGTAAAATAAATTCAGGAGAACGGAATTTGAAAAAATATTCATCAAAAGATTATTATGGTTTATTAGGTTTGACGTTTGAAGCAACGAAAGACGAGATAAAGAAAGCGTTTCGACGTGCTACGGTCAAATATCACCCCGATGTAAACAAGGACGGTGAGAAAATCTTTATGCAAATCAAAGAGGCTTATGAAGTTCTTATTGATGAAAATGAGCGTAAAAATTATGATTTGGTGATGGGTTTTGAGTTGAAACGCCGTCAAAAACAGGCAGAAAAAGAATTTGCCCGTAAAAAAGAAGATGCTCAAAAACAAAAATATCATGGCTATAAGTACGATTACGGTCAAGAATATAAAAATACAAAAATTAACTCAGAAGCCCAAATGGCGGGCAGAAACAGAACTTCTTACCGCCGTGAAAATAAAAAAAATGTTGAGCAAAATAATAACGAAAAATATTCCGAAAAAAACTTCTCCGATACGATGAAAGACATTATTGGTAATCTTTTTCACGGAAAAAATAGCACAAAAAATTCCGAGGAAAAAATTCAGCCGAAAGATGGTGAAGATATTACCATGCCCCTTGAAATTACTTATAAAGAGGCATTAAATGGAACAAATCGAAAAATTAACGTTTTGCACACAGAAGTTTGCCCGATTTGCGAAGGAAAAAAATTTACGAATGGTTCGAAATGCCATTATTGCAAGGGAACTGGTGAAGTTTCTCTGCACAAAAAATTAAACGTAAAAATTCCGCCACACACCGAAAACAACAAAAAAATTCGTTTAAAAAATGAAGGAACAAAGGGTTTAAAAGGCGGAAAAAACGGGAATTTATATTTAGTAGTGCGAATTACAGACGATTCGTATTTCAAATTTGACGGAAACAATGTATTTTGTGAAGTTGAAATCAGCCCTTGCGAGGCTGTTTTGGGCGTTCAAAAGAGCGTTAAAACTCTTAGTGGGCTTGCAACCTTGAAAATTCCACAAGGAACTTCTTCAGGACAAAAATTCAGACTTGCCAAAGAGGGCTTGTTTGACGAAAATAGTAAAACAAAGGGTGACCAAATCGTTACCGTAAAGATAAAAGTTGATGAAAAACTCACAGAGCGTGAAAAGCGTCTCTACGAGGAGTTACGAAATATATCGGCAGGAAAATAAGGATAAATCATGACAACAGCACAAGTTAAGGAAATTTTTACTTCAATTCAAGGTGAAGGACATTTAGTTGGCTACACTCAACTTTTTATCAGATTTTGCAAGTGTGATTTTAATTGCACAACTTGTGACATTGATTACAAACCAGATGGAACGACGGATACTTATACCGCAAACTCCCTCGCAGAGCGTCTAAAGAGTTATGACAATCATAACATTCACTCGATTTGTTTGACAGGTGGCGAACCGTTGATGGAAGCAGCGTTTTTGAAAGAATTTTTGCGAAATATTACGCTTCCTGTTTACCTCGAAACCAACGCAGCGATGCCCGAGGCTCTTGAAGAAATTATTAATATGATTAAATATGTTTCGGCAAGCATAAAACTTCCGTCTGTCTGCGGTTGTAAGGATTGTTTTGATAAGCATGCCGAATTTTTGCGAATTTGCAAACGGGCAAGAAAAAATATGTATATGAAAGTCCCGTTTAACGAAAATGCTACGGACGAAGAAATCGACAAATGCGTCGAAATGGCAAAAGAAAATGATATAGAAATCGTTCTTCAACCTGTTACTCACAATGGCAAAATCGTCGTTCCGAGCCGATATTTGCCGGAAGTGTTGGAACGTTTCAGAAAAAAATATTGGCACGTTCGCTTGATTCCGCAAGTCCATAAAATTTTGTCAGTAAGATAAAATTAATAAAGTTGAAATAAGTCCTCTGTTTTTCTATAATGAAACACAGAGGATTTTTATTTACGAAATCCTAATATGAAAAAGAGGTTTAAATGACACTTACTGTTGCGATTGCAGGCAAAGGCGGAAGCGGAAAAACTACCATCGTAAAAAACATGACAAGCGTTTTTAGAGAAGTTTTTCCTGAAAAATCAATTTTACTTTTTGACAACGATTTGACTTGCGAACTCGGTCACGCTTATGGCAAAGACGTCCGAATGACGATTTACGGTATCAGAAGCGGCAAGCACGAATATAAAACCGGTATTCCCGAAAATATGACAAAACAAGAATACATCGAATGGGCTTTAGAAGATATCATTGAGCCTATCGACGATAATACCGATTTAATCGTTTCTTGGCTTTCTGCATCAAAGGATTGCCGCTGCCCGATTACAAAGCAAATCAACGATGCCCTCGTAAAACTCATCAATCGCTACGATATCGTGATTTTTGACTGCGAATTTGACCTTAAATACTTGTATCAACTCGTTGACATACCTATCGATATTACGCTTATCGTAACAAGACCGACTGAAGAATCTGCAAAACTTGCAGGAAGAATTGAAGAATATTCTGCAAAATACGCCGCTGACGGACAAATGGGCGTCGTCCTCAATGCTGTAACCGGCGATAGCAACGAGATTTCATTCAAACTTTCGCAAGAAAATAATCTCTCTGTTTTGGGTGTTATTCCAAAAGATGAAAAACTTGAAAAAGCCACTGGCGAAAAGGATTCAGAGATTGTCAAAAATGCTATAAAACAGTTCTATTACAGGCTCAATATTCCACGAGGTGATTTGTCATGACAACAATTATGGACGGAAAAACTCTTTCTGAAAAAATTTACGAAAAAATCAAATCAGACGTCGAAAAATTAGACCGTAAGCCGACTTTGGCTGTTATCCTCACTAAAGACAACGAAGCAGGTGCAGTCTATGTGCGAAATAAACAACGGGCATGCGAAAAAACTGGCATAAATTCGATGACAATTGAGTTTGAGCCGAATGTCACAGAAAATGAAATGCTTTCTAAAATAGATGAACTCAACAACGCCCCCGAAGTTGACGCAATCCTAGTCCAATTGCCTGTTCCCAATCATTTGGACACTGAAAAAATCTTGAATAGAATTTCACCAGACAAAGATGCTGACGGATTTCATTATGTTAACGCAGGTAAAATGTTTACAGGACAAATGCCCGCCTCTATTGCTTGTACGCCTAAAGGCATAATCCGATTGCTTGATGAGTATAAAATCAAACTTGAGGGTTTAAATGCCCTTGTAATAGGACGTTCAAACATAGTTGGTAAGCCCATTGCTCAACTTTTGCTCCAACGAAATGCAACCGTTACAATGGCTCATTCTAAAACAAAAAATCTTTCTGAATATACCAAAATGGCTGATTTGATTGTTGTTGCAATAGGTAAGCCAAAATTCTTAAATGGTGATATGGTTAAAGATGGCGTTGTTATTATAGATGTTGGAATTTCAAGAGTGGACGGCAAACTCTCCGGTGATGTCGATTTTGACTCTGTTGCACAGAAAGCCTCTTTCATCACCCCTGTTCCCAAAGGAGTCGGGCCGATGACTGTTGCGATGCTTATTCAAAATACACTTGAACTTTCTAAAAAACACTAATAGTGTTATTAATTGTATTTGTTGAATTTGCGACAAGTATATCTAAATAGCACTAATAGTGTTATTTGTTGTGGCACATTGTGAAACACAAATAGTGTTTTTCTTAATTTTGTTCTTTGCTTTTTATGTTTTAGCCATTAACACAAATGGTGTCAAAGTGATAAATAATATTCTTTCATCAATTTTGCATCACCCTCAATGTTGGGGCTTTCGCTTATGATTACACCTTTTACGTCAAAGGTCTTAAATGCTTTGAGCAAATCTTTGTAGTTCATATCGCTTTCTTCAAGGTTCAAATGTTTCTTTTCGCCTTTTGCGGAATATTCAATGCCTGCAACATGTGCGTGGAAGTTTTCGAGTGCAAAATTGCCCAATTTATTTCCGATGAGTTCAAAGACTTTGCAAAATTCGTCGTAAGTGTTGTAAGCACCGCCCGAGCGAGCGTGAAGGTGCGAAAAATCAACGCAAGGAAGAACTCTGTCGAACATTGTCGAAAGTTCAACTATTTCTTCTATATCGCCCCATTGAGTACCTTTACCAGTTGTTTCGGGGCGGATAAAGATATCGTTGACTTCTTCGTTCAGAATGTTTATGATAATTTCAGTTTGCTTTGCAACACGGTCAAAAACGACCTTTTTGTCGTTACCCATGTAAAAGGCAGCGTGATAGGTAATCGAGTACCCTCCGAATTGCTTTGCTGTTCTTGCGGTATCGAGGATTCGATTTACGCTTGCTTCAACCTTTTCGGGCTCTCTTGCGTTCAAGTTAATGTAAAACGGGCCGTGACAAGTAACAGTAAAACCTTCTGAAACCGCCTGTTTGATATCGATAACACTATCTGTGTTAATTCTTACGCCGTGGACAAATTCAACTTCAAGTCCGTCGAGATGGAGGTCATTTAATTTTTTGAAAGCGTTCTTATAGCCTTTGCCTTCGATAGATAGGGGCATTCCTGCCGTTAAAAATTTCAATTTGTCCATTATTCTAATATTTCTCCAATTTTACAGTTTGATAATTTAATAAATTCGCTTGCTTCGCCGATAAAGTATGAACCTGCTTGCAAAACGGTAATGTGTATAATTCCTTTTTTTGTTGCTACTCCGAGGTCGCCGTCTGTTGAGACTATTGTTCCGGGGTAAAAACTGCTGTCCCGTTTTTCGATGTATGCGGTGTGGACTTTTAGGTAATTTTGCCGATACCTTGTACCTGCGTTGATAAAAGGGTTTAAGGCTCTTATGAAACGGTCGATTTCGGTTGCAGGTTTATTCCAATTAATCAAGACGTCCTCTGAGCCTGATTTTATGGAAGGTGCTTTGACAAAATCACCTTGCGGTTGTGGGGTTCTGGTAATTTCTTCGCCCTTTTCGTATTTTATCAGAAAACGCAAAAGCATGTCTGCCGCTAAAAAATTTAACCTGTTAAAAACGGTTCCCATTGTGTCATTGTTAAAAATTTCGACTCTTTGTTGAGTGACGATGTCGCCGGTATCAAAATGTTCGTCCATAAAATGGAGAGTAACACCGGTTTCTTTTTCACCGTTAATAATTACGTGAGAGTAAGGGTTTCCTCCTCTGTATTTTGGTAACAATGACGGGTGCGTGTTGATAAATCCGTCTTTTGGGATATTTAAAAATTCCATTGGCAAAAGTTTGCAGTATGAGCAAACAATACCCAAATCAGGTTCTAACGCCTTGATTTTATTGGCAAAATCTTCATCAAGAACGGAGTTGTCGTAACTTATTACATTCAGTCCGAGTTGGTTTGCAAAGTTGAAAAAGAGTTTGTAGGTGTTGTCGTTCTTAGGGGGAGGAACGCAGCCGACAATATTGACGTGTTGAGCGACAAGTTTTGCCATGCAAATTAGTGCCATATCAGGCATTCCGACTAATAGAATTTTTTTCTTAAAGAAGTTTTGCACTGTACGCTCCTAATCCTGTTGCAACCACGCAAACAGTTACGCTCAAAAGGGTATAAAGTAAAAATTCCGTGACTTTTCCGCTTGCCAAATAGTCTAAACATTCCGCGGAAAATGTTGAAAACGTGGTCAATCCACCGCAAAATCCGACTGTTAAAAATAGTTTTACGGTTGGAGAAAAATCTGTTTTAACAATGCTATATGTCAAAATAAAGCCTATGATGAAACTTCCGACGATATTGACGGAAAAAGTTGCTATTGGGAGCGTCAAATTGTGGTTTTTGCATAAAAATCCGACTAAAAATCTTAGAACTGCACCGATTCCTCCACCTGTAAAAATCGCCAAAAGTTTTAACATTTTTTCTCCTTTGAGAATATTCTTGCATAAAAATGAAAATTTAAAAATTGATTAATTTTTATAAAATACTTCCAATTTTGGTATATTTTTACTAAAATCAAGTTACAAAGTGAGGTAAATTATGCTTGATATTAAATTAATAAGAGAAAACCCTGAAAAAATTAACGAACTTTTAAAAAGAAGAAATCCTGAACTTTCTATCGACAAAGTTTTGGAAATCGATGCGGACAGAAGAAAAATCCAAGCAGAGGCTGATGAACTTCGTTCGAAAAGAAAAAATGAATCTCAAAAAATCGGTCTGATGAAGAAAAATGGTGAAAATACCGATGCCATTCAAGAAGAAGTTCGTGCTTTGGGCGATGAAATTAAGGCACTTGAAGAAAAACAAATCGAACTTGATAACGCTCAAAAAGACTTGCTTCTCCACATTCCGAATATTCCCGATGAAACTACTCCCATCGGAAAATCGGAAGATGACAACCCGACTGTTTCAACTTGGGGCGAACCGACAAAATTTGATTTTGAGTTCAAACCTCACTGGGATTTGTGCGAAGAAAAGAACCTTGTTGACTTCGAAAGAGGGGTAAAACTTTCACAATCAAGATTTACTCTTTATCGTGGCAAAGGTGCAAAATTGGAACGTGCAATTATTCAATTCTTCCTTGATTTGCATACAGAAAAACACGGCTACGAAGAAATCTTGCCGCCGTTTATGGCTAACGCCGCAACAATGACTGGTACCGGTCAGTTGCCGAAATTTAAAGAAGATATGTATAAATGCGTAGATGAAGATTTGTACTTGATTCCGACAGCGGAAGTCCCTGTTACAAACATTTATGCAGGCGAAATTTTGAGCGAAGATGATTTGCCGAAATATATGACTGCTTACACTCCGTGTTTCAGACGTGAAGCAGGTTCTGCCGGTAAAGACACAAGAGGTCTTATCAGAGTTCACCAATTTAACAAAGTCGAAATGGTGAAATTGACAACTCCTGAATCAAGCCCCGAAGAACATGAAAAATTGACTCAAGATGCTGAACAATGCTTGAAAATGTTGGGCTTGCCGTTTAGAAGAGTTGCTCTTTGCACGGCTGATATCGGATTTAGTGCAAATAAATGCTACGACCTCGAAGTTTGGTTGCCGTCATATAACAACTACAAAGAAATTTCAAGTTGTTCAAATTACGGCGATTACCAAGCCAGACGTGCAAATATCAGATACAGAAACAAAGAAGGCAAAGTCCAATTTGTTCACACGATTAACGGGTCAGGTTTGGCTGTTGGCAGAACATTTGCTGCAATTGTGGAAAACTTCCAACAAGCAGATGGAACAATCCTCATTCCTGAAGTTCTTCAAAAATATATGGGAACGGACAGAATATAATGGCGAAAAAAGTTCTGTTTATTACTTTTGAAGGTATTGACGGTTGCGGAAAAACAACCCAACTTGAAAATGTCAGAAAATTACTTGAAGAAAACGGCATTGAATGTGTAACGACAAGAGAACCGGGAGCGTTGAAACTCGGTTCTCAAATTCGTGAAATTCTTTTGCACTACGATGGCGTTGTGGCTGATAATTGCGAAATGTTTTTATTTCTTGCTGACCGCTCACAACACGTTGAAACGTTCATAAAACCTATGCTTGAAGAAGGAAAAGTCGTTCTTTGCGATAGACATACCGATTCGACTATCGCATATCAAGGATACGGACGTGGCGGAGATGTTGAAAAGTTGACAGAACTTAACAAAATTGCAACAAACGGACTTGTTCCGGATTTGACATTTTTGTTTGATGTAAGCGTTGAAACTGGACATGAGCGTGCTGGTAAGGATTTGGACAGATTAGAACTTGCCGGAAAAGAATTTTTTGAACGCACAAGACAGGGTTATTTGACACTTGCAAAGCAGCACCCCGAAAGAATTAAGGTAATAAATGCCGAAAAATCAAAAGAAAGTGTTTACAACGATGTAAAATCGCTTATAATGGATATAGCAGGCTTGTAAAAAGGAAAGAATATGGCAGAACAAAAACAGTACAGACGTTGGTACGACAAAGATCCTATCTTGAGAGAGGCTCTTGAACTTTTGAAACTGCAATCAGAGGGCGGAAATGCCGACGATAGCACTTCCGACTTCATTATCAAACTTCAACAGGAAGTTGCAAAAGACGTTATCGACAGTGTTTATAATATGGTAACAAAATATGCCGGAAAAGGTAATCGTTGGTACGATAATGACCCTGTCATGTTAAAGGCGGTAGAATTATTGAGAGTTGCACCTCCCGAAACTCAACGTACGGCTGCATTGAAACTCTTGACAGCATTGGAAATGAATAGTTCGGACGAATTAGCAGACACAACAGATAATTAGTAATGACACACATAAAAGACGTCTCGGAACAGATATTAAAAGACGTACAAAATCAGAATGATAAAAGAGGAATAGATATTCAAAAAGTCGGCATCAATGATGTCGATGTTCCATTGCGTATTCAACGAAAAGACGGCAAAAATCAGACAGTTTCTGCAAAAGTTAGAATGAGTGTTGCTCTACCGAGAATGTATAAGGGAACGCACATGTCACGTTTTGTGGAAGTGTTGAACTTGTATAGAATGAAGGATTTTTCGTCAGAGCATATCGAGTGTTTGCTTGCAGATATAAAAAAAGTTTTGAAGGCTGAAAGTGCAAATGCAAAATTTTCCTTTCAGTATTTTATTGAGAAAAAATCACCTGTGACAAAGTTGTCGTTTCCTTTGGCTTACGACTGTTCGTTTGAGGGAAATTTAAACGGTGATGATTACAAGTTTACGCTTGGCGTAAAAGTTCCAGTGGCGACGCTTTGTCCTTGTTCTAAGGAGATTTCGGAGTATTCTGCTCACAATCAGCGTGCTATGGTGAAATTGAAAGTCAATTATGACAGGCAAAATGAAAATATTTGGCCGGAAGATATTATCAAAATGGTGGAAGATTGTGCATCTATACCACTATATACGATTTTGAAAAGAAGTGACGAAAAGTTTGTAACCGAGGCTGCGTATAATAATCCAAAATTCGTTGAAGATATTTTGCGTGATGTGGTTCTTAAACTCAGAGAGGACACGAGAATACAAAGTTTCGAGACTGAAATTGAAGCCTTCGAAAGTATTCATAACCACAATGCCTGGGCTTACCAGTCGGAAGGATTATAAAATGAAAGAATTATTTAACGATTACGTTCAATCGCTTGAAACATATATTATGTTTAGAATTAAACAAAGAACGGCTGAATTGACCCCGATGTTGAAGGAAAAAGGCAGAAGCCCGATTTCTTTATCAATGGGTGCTCCCGTTCAAATGCCGCCAAAGTTTGCTTTGGACAAGTTGAATGAGGCTATATATAAAGAAGGTATGCACACATATTCTTCTCCGAAAGGTGAAATGTTCTTGACGAACGCTATTCAAGAAAGAATGAAGAAAAGATACGGCGTCGAACTTGAAAAGACCGAAATTCACTCGCTTATCGGTTCAAAAGAAGGTATCGCTAATTTTATCAGAGAACTTTGCAACCCGACAACAGTAGTTGAAAAAAAAGATATTATTATGGTTCCAGACCCCGGATATGCTTCATATTCACAAATGATTGAAGTTTCTGGCGGTCGTGCATATCCGATTCCTTTGACGAAGGAAAACAACTACATGCCCGATTTGGATACAGTTTATGCGAATATGGAAAAAGAGGGTTTTGATTCGAAAAAAGTTAAGGCTGTAATTTTGAATTACCCGAATAACCCGCTCGGTGCGACTTGTACGAAGGAATATTTGCAAAAAGCGGTAGATTTTTGTAAAAATCACAAAATTATCTTGATGAGCGATGCTGCATACATCGATATGGGCTTTGTTGGTACGGAAAGACCCGTCAGTGCATTGACTTGTGAAGGTGCAAAAGATGTTACGATTGAATTTTTCAGTTTCTCAAAATCTTATGCAATGACAGGCTGGAGAGTCGGCTGGGCATGCGGTAATCAAGAACTCGTCGGTATGCTTGGAAAAATCAAATCAACAATCGACTCAGGTATCTTTAAACCCTTACAATACGCTTGTGCTGAGGTTATTAACAGTAAAGAAGGCGATGATTATATCGACGAATCTGCAAAAAGTTTTGAGAAAAAACAAAATATTTTGACAGATGGCTTCAAGAAATTAGGTTGGGATATTGATAACTTGAATATTCCGAAAGCCACATTCTACTTGTGGTTGCCTATTCCGCCGAGATATAAATCTTCAGAAGAATTTACTTCTGCCGTTTTAGAAACTTCAGGCGTTGTTTTCGTCCCGGGAAGTGCATTCGGTAAATATGGCGAAGGTTGGTTCAGAATTTCCGCTGTAACAACTGAAGAAAACTTGAAAGAAGTAATTTCGAGATTGAAAAAAGACGGATTTACTTTTTAGTTAATTTATTAATTTTGTAAATAAAAAAGTACAAATTTCGGTTTGTACTTTTTATTTTTGTAAACTTATGTTAATATGAAATCAGATAATTAATGAAAAGTTGAAAAAACGGGCAATATTAGCATGTGGAGTGTTAAGGTATGCCTTGACGTTCAAAAATTGAAACAAAAGATGTAAATAATAACAAAAAATTTTCATTGATTGTTTTAGAAAGGATACAATCGCCGAATGAGTTCAAAGATAATAGCGTTATATATCCAAAGGTTCAGAAATTATTTGCAATTTTCGAGAGCATATTTGGACAGAAATAATCCTATTAAGGCTTTTACAGCAACAATTGTCGCACAGTTGAAAGATTTTTTAACTATCGGCAAGAAGATGAAAATGGCGAAATATCGTGTAAATTACCAAAAATATAAACTCGATCAAATGCAGAAATTAATTGCACAGAATAACGAGCACGTATTTTTGAAAGGCAGAACGTTAAACGAAACAAGGTAGGTTATAAATGGGTTACGCACTTTTATTTGCAAGAAGTTTGAGAAACACTGCAAGAAAAAATCAGTTGAATTACGAAACGATGAATATTCAAAATCGAAAGACTGATTTGACGCAGCGAATTGCTAATCTTCAAAAAATGGAAGATGCGATGAAAAAGCAAGCAGAAAATACTCCACAAGACGGCGGCATTATCCCTAACGTTACTTATTTGCAAATGTATCGTGAAATGTTAGTTTCGATGGATAAAAATTTGGACATCAGATTAGCTTGTATTAAGACGCAAATTTCACAAATTGAGGCAGAAGAACAAGGCGTTAATGAATCTTTGGCAAATGCAGTTGCTTCTTCTACTCCGAAGTATGCAGGATAAGATTAAAAAAAGTTTTAGAGAAAAACGACTTCAAAAAGAGGTCGTTTTTTTTTGCAAAATTTTAAATAATTGACAAAATGTTTGCATAAAAAATAGAATATTAATATGAAAGTTACTATTGAAGAATTAGAACAATCAAAAGACGACTTGTTAGAGTTCGATTTTGAGGATACTCCGGACGGAATAGACCTTGCTGAACCGGCGAAGGCACATTTTGTTGTGAAAAGACTTGGCGGTGGGTTTATAAATGTTAAGGGATATGTAGATGCGAAAATCAATGCAGTTTGTGATAATTGCTTGAAAAATTTTATCTACGAAGCACATGCCGATGTGGACGAAACGTACGCAGAGCATACGTTGTACGACGAGTATAAGGACGAGACGGAGATAAAAGATAACTTTTTTGCAATCGACTTAAACGGTGCAGGCGAGATTGATTTGACGGACTTAATGTATCAATCCTTAATATTATCTGTGCCAAATAAACTTGTTTGTGATATAAATTGTATGGGTGATGAAGAAATTAATAAATATATTAAGACAGAAATTCAAGACCCAAGATTAGAAGTATTTAAGACAATTAAAACAGAAAAGGAAAATTAAAATGGCAGTTCCTAAGAAGAGAACAGGTGCATCAGCACAAGGACACAGAAGAGCAAACTGGAAAGCAACTATTCCTGCAGTAACAACATGCTCAAACTGCGGTGCAACAATCCCGACACACACTGTATGCCCCGAATGCGGTCAATACAAAGGTCAAGTTGCAAGCAAAAAAGCAGTAGCAGCAAAGACAGAAGAATAGTCAGATATTTTATTTAACAGAATTTGAGGAAGAATGACAAGAATAGCAGTAGACGCAATGGGTGGAGATTATGCCCCCAGAGCGATTGTCGAAGGTGCCGTATGGGGTGCTTATGAATATGATGTCCCGATTGAATTAGTCGGTCGTGAAGATAAAATTCTTGCTGAACTCGATAGAATTAAGCAAGAAGGTATTGTGTTCACAGGCAGTGGCATGTTTAAGCCGAGACGAATTAAAATCAATCCTGAAAAACTTGATATCAAAATTACTCACGCAAGTGAAACAATTGAGATGGGAGAAGCCCCTGGACAAGCAATCAGACGTAAGAAAAACTCTTCAATCGTACTTGCTGTAAAAGCGGTTGCGACTGGAAGTTCAGATGCAGTAGTTGCAGCAGGTTCAACAGGTGCGGCAATGGCATCGAGTTTGTTTGGTTTGGGAAGATTACCTGGCATCGAAAGACCTGCTATTTGCTTGACATTGCCCTCAATGAAGAAGCCCGTAGTTGTCATTGACGGTGGTGCGAACGCAAGTTCAACACCTGAAATGTTGTTCCAATTCGGAATTATGGGTTCAATTTACTCAAAGACGATTTTGGGAATCGAAAATCCTCGTATCGGTGTTTTGAACATCGGTGAAGAAAGAGGAAAGGGTAACGAACTTGTAAATGTTGCTTATCAAATGTTTGAACAAAAGAAAGAACAGTTGAACTTTATAGGAAATGTTGAAGGTAAGGAAGTATTCCTTGGAAATTGTGATGTAATCGTTTGTGACGGATTTGTTGGAAACGTTGCACTCAAGACTATCGAAGGTGCTTCATCAATGTTGTTCTTTATGATTAAGGAACAATTTACCGAAAACATCATTTCTTCAGTAATTGGAGCGTTGGCTAAACCGTTTATGAAGAAGATTTATAAACGTATCAACTATGAAGAATTTGGCGGACAATTATTACTCGGAGTAAAAGGTATCACGGTAATTTGTCACGGACGTTCGACGGCTTATGCGATTAAGAATGCAATTCGAGTTGCAAAAGAGGCTGTTGAAAAGGAAGTTAACAAAAAGATTGATGCTTTTTATAAAGCTACGATAGAAAATTAGACAAAAGCGGAAACACACATTATGCCTAATAACATTCCTGTTATGATTTCGGGGGTCGGATTTTATGTTCCCGAAACAGTAGTAACGAATGATGATATTTCAACTTTGGTTGAAACGAGCGACGAATGGATACGAACCAGAACGGGAATTGAAGAGCGACGTGTAGTTTCAGGAGAGGAAAATTCGGTTTTTCTTGGTGTAAATGCGGCAAACAATGTTTTGTCGCACACCAAGGTGAATCCTTTAGATATTGATTTAATTATTTCCGCAACATCAATTCCAGCAAAGGCTTATCCGTCTGTTGCGTGCGAAATTCAGGCACAAATTGGTGCGGATAATGCGGTTGCGTTCGATGTTACAGCGGCATGCTCGGGATTGATTTATGTGATGAGTATTGCAAAAGCGTATATTTCGTGCGGAATGTATAAAAAAGTTTTGCTTGTTATGACAGACGCTAATTCGAAATTTGTTGATTGGACAGATAGAAGCGTTTGTTGCATTTTCGGTGATGGTGCAGGTGCAATGTTGTTAGAACCCTCTGTTGACGGTGTTGATGATATTGTCGAAATTGATTTGACGGCGATGGGTAAGTTGGGAGATTATATTTCTCTTGAAATTTCTGGAAAAAATTGTCCACTTGCTGAGCCAAATAAGGAAAGACCGTTGCACATTCACATGGCTGGTCGTGATGTTTATAAATTTGTCATGACTTATTTGCCGGAAAAAATTAATAAAACCTTGGAAAATGCCAATATGACAGCCGATGAGATTGATTATTTTATCCCTCATCAGGCAAATTTGAGGATAACCGATGCTTTGACTGAAAGAATCGGTTTCAATAAAGATAGAGTTATCGTAAATATTCAAAAATACGGAAATACCTCTGCTGCTTCTGTTCCGATTGCTATGACGGAAGCAATTCAAGACGGTAAAATTAAATTGCCATGCACTGCGTTTTTGACGGGATTTGGTGCGGGCATGACTTGCGGAAATGCAATCGTAAAATTAAGAAAGGGAATTGCATAATGAAAAAAATTGCTTTTTTGTTCCCCGGACAAGGTTCACAAGTTTCGGGCATGGGCAAAGATTTATATGAAAAATATGATGTGGCGAAAAAAGTTTTTGAAACTGCTGATAAAGTTTTAGGTTTTAAGATTTCTGAAATTTGTTTCAATGGAACAGATGAGGAGTTGAAGATGACAAAAAATTCGCAACCTGCGATTTTGGCGACATCATTGGCATTCCTTGAGGCATTGAAATCAGAAATTGATATTGTCCCTGTTGCAACGGCTGGTCATAGCCTTGGAGAATATGGAGCTTTGTATACGGCAGGTGTTCTTGATATGGGCGACGCTATTGCGATTACTGGTAAGCGAGCAGAGTTGATGAACGATGCTGCTAATGCAACAAACGGCTCTATGGCAGCGGTTATCGGACTTACTCCTGATGAAATTTTGGAAGGCTTGAAAGAACTTCAAAATGAGGGCGTAATTTCTGTTGCAAACTACAATTCTCCAGCTCAAACTGTTATTACGGGAGAGAAGGAATTGATTGAAAAATCTGTTGATATTTTGAAGGCAAAAGGGGCTAAGAGAGTTATCCCGCTTGCGGTTTCAGGAGCATTTCACTCTGAACTTATGGCATCTGCTTCTGAAAAATTTGCAGATTTTGTAAAAGATTATAATTTTAAAAATGCTGAAATTCCTGTTTATGAAAATGTTGATGGCATGCCGATAACGGACGGTGAGGAGTTGAAGAAAAGAGTTCCTGCTCAAATCCGCTCGTCAGTGCATTGGACAGAAACGATAAACGGAATGATAAATGAAGGCATTACGACTTTTGTTGAACTTGGTGCAGGCAAGGTCTTGGCAGGTTTGAATAAAAAAATTAATGCCGAAGTTAAGACTTATAATGTTTACGACGTTGCTTCGCTTGAAGAAACAGTAAACGAGTTAAAACAAGGAGAATAAAATGGGTGAAAAGAAAGTTGCATTAATAACCGGCGGTTCAAGAGGAATCGGCAAGGCATGTGCAATTGAATTTGCAAAAGCAGATTTTGACGTTGCGATTGTTTATGCAGGTAATGAAGAAGCCGCTAACAAGACAGTAGAAGAATTAAAAGCAATGGGTGCTGATGCTTCTGCTTATAAGTTTGATATTTCAAACGAAGAAGAAGTTAACGCAGGCGTTGCAAGTGTTATTGAAAAGTATGGCAGAATTGACGTTTTGGTTAACAATGCTGGTATTACGAGAGACAATTTGTTCTTGAGAATGAATTCTGCTGATTGGAATGCAGTAATCAATACGAATTTGACAGGTGTTTATAACGTTTCAAAACCGGTTGTTAAGTTGATGATGAAACAACGTTCAGGCAGCATTATCAATATGTCAAGTATAGTAGGCGTTATGGGCAATGCCGGTCAAGCAAATTATTCTGCTGCAAAAGCAGGTTTGATTGGCATGACAAAATCTTTGGCGAAGGAATTTGCATCGAGAAATATCCGTGTAAACGCAATCGCACCAGGGTTTATTAATACAGACATGACAAAAGGTTTAGACCCGGAAAAATTTGCGGAACACATTCCGTTGAAGCGATTGGGCGAACCCGAAGATATTGCGAAAACGGCTAAATTCTTGGCTATTGACGGAACTTATATCACTGGCCAAGTTATAGGTGTTGACGGCGGACTTGTGGTTTAAGTATAATAAATTTTGTAAATATATTTGCATGGTTTGATTTAGCAAGTATAATATACATATAACTAAGTAATAAATCTAATAGTAAAAAATGAGGAAAACAAAATGAGCACAGTTTTTGACAGAGTTAAAAAAGTTGTAGTAGAACAATTAAGCGTTGAAGAAAGCTTAGTTACTCCTGAAGCAAGTTTCACTGCTGATTTGGGTGCAGATTCTTTGGATACAGTTGAATTGGTAATGGCATTCGAAGAAGAATTCGGTTGCGAAATCCCTGATGAAGAAGCAGAAAAAATTGCAACAGTTCAAGATGCAGTAAACTACATCGAAGCAAACTCTTAATAAAATTCAGATATTATAATGAATACGAGGGGCAATTAATACTCCTCGTATTTTAGTTTAAGGCGGTTTATATGACAAAAAGACGAGTCGTTGTTACCGGAATGGGAGCAGTTTCTCCTTTCGGTATCGGAGTAGATAAGTTATGGGAAAACTTGATTGAGGGAAATAGCGGAGTTAGAGTTTTTCAAAACGTTAATCCAGAAGATCACGTTGTTAAAATTGGAGCAGAAGTCCCTGATTTCAAGCCTGAAGAATTTATCGACGCTAAAGATTGCAAAAGAATGGATAGATTTATCCAGTTTGCGGTTGTTGCATCTATTGAGGCAATGAAGGATTCAGCTCTTGATTTGGAAAAAGAAGACTTGACGAGAATTGGCGTTATTGCCGGTTCTGGTGCAGGCGGATTTATGTCGATTGAAAAAAATCATACAGCCATGCTCCAAAAAGGCTTCAATAAATGTTCTCCTTTCACTGTTCCTATGTTGATTTGCAATATGGGTTCAGGCAGAATTGCAATGCACTTTGGCTTGAGAGGTCTTAATAAAGCGGTTGTTTCAGCATGTGCAACTGGTGCACACAGTATCGGTGATGCTGCAAGATCAATCCAATACGGTGATGCTGATGTTATGGTCGCTGGTGGCGAAGAAGCAATCATTTGTAACCTCGGTATTGGTTCTTTCTCTGCTGCAAGAACATTGTCAAAACGCAATGACGAACCACAAAGAGCATCAAGACCTTATGATAAAGACCGTGACGGTTTTGTAATGGGCGAAGGTGCAGGACTTTTGGTTTTGGAAGAACTTGAACACGCTAAGGCTCGTGGTGCAAAGATTTACGCTGAAATTGTCGGCTATGGTCAAAGTTGCGATGCTTATGATGCTGTAGCTCCTGATCCAGAAGGAAAAGGTGCAGAACTCGCAGTCAGAAATGCACTTAAAGACGCTAATTTGTCGGTTGAAGATGTTCAATACATCAACATGCACGGCACAAGTACCCACATCGGCGATATTGCTGAATCAAACACCGTTGCAAGAATTTTTGGTGATAAAGATACCAACAAAAATCTTCTTGTAAGTTCGACAAAATCAATGACTGGCCACATGATTGGTGCAGCAGGTAGCATTGAATCTATCGTTTGTATCAAGACAATCAACGACGGCATTATCCCTCCGACGATTAATCTTGAAAACCAAGACGAAGAAGTCGCAAACCTCGACTATGTCCCGAATAAAGCAAGAAAACACGAAGTTAAAGTCGCTATGAACAACTCATTCGGTTTCGGTGGCTGCAACGCTGTTTTGCTTTTCAAAAAATATGAAGACTAATTAAATCTGTAATTATTTCGAAACGGTGGGTTAACGCTCACCGTTTTTTTCTGCCTGTTAACTTTTAGTGTAACGAATTGTAAAGATAGATATATCTTGAGGTTTATGGTGGAAATCTGTGTATTTGTTGCCTTGTGAAATTTTTAGCGTAAAAATATATATACGAAATATAGCAATTTTTTTATAAATAAATACTTTATATAAGAGCAAGAGGAAATAATATTAAAGGAGATATAAAAATGGCAAGAGTTTTGATTTCAATGCCCGAAGAATTTTTGAACAAGATTGATGGCGTTGCAGAAGGTGAAAATCGCTCGAGAAGCGAATTAATCCGTGAAGCTCTTAGAACATATATTAATAAACAACGAGTCAGAGAAAATGCTTTGGCTCAAAGAAACGCAGAAATCCTTGAAGAACTTCTTGGTTAGTAAGCAAAAATGACGACTGTCAGGCAGAATAATTGAAATTGGGGAAAATGTAAGATGAAAAAAGGCTTTGTGAAAACAGAGCCTTTTTTATTTTAAAAATTTGGATTATCGAAAACTGTTTTTTGAATTTTGGGTTTAAGGTTTTCTGCTTTTATGAGCATACCGCATTTTGAGCATGCCAAGATTTTTTTCGTACTGTCAATCGGGAGAAAAATGTGAGCACACTCCTCTTCTTCAGGGTGTTCAAGTTCTTTTTTTGATTTTTTTTGTATGAAATCGACAATTATTTTGTATAAAACTTCAAAAATCCACATCAGAAAATCTCCGAAATAATTTTAGCAATACAAATCAAAATTGTAAATTCGACCATAACATTTCTTGCTACCGAAAATTTAATGATAAACGCCCGAACGTCAATGTCTTTGTATTTTTTCAAGTTGCCAAGAGGTCCAAAAAATATGTTTGTCCTTATTCTTTTACGTTTTTTATAACAGTCACATTTCATTAATTTGTAGAGAATAATTGCCGTAGGAATACTTAAAAAACTGAGAATATAGATTTTGGGTAATCCAAAAAACAAATTTATTATGATGTTTAAATATGCCAAAATCATTATTATCACTTGATTTCTTACGGCATTGCTTCTGTTTCCGGCAAGAGAGCAAAGCGTGACTTTTTTACTCTTTTTGTCAAAATCAATGTCCAAAAACATGTGTGCGTGAAGAAGTCCGATTGTCAAAATTCCTGTGGATATGGCGATTGGAAGTAATTCTGTTGAAAAAGTTTTAGTCATAACATAATAAACACCAGTGTATAACAAAGGTGCAAACATTACTCCGACGGCAATCTCGCCAAGTGCAATGAAGGAAAATAACGGATATAAAATCCCGATTGCCGCTGCTGCTAACATAATGTAAATGACCACTATGCCTGTTTTTGCGGCTAAAAATAATCCGAAAACAATAGCAATTGCAAAACATACACTTATTACTATAAAAAGGTCTTTTAAAGAAGCATCTTTGCTCAATAAATATGCACATTTACCTTTTTGAAGTTCAAATTTTTCCTTCAACCCTTTTTGAACATTTCTTTGTTCCAAAATATAATCAACGAAATCGTCAAAAAGATTTACACCAAGATGAGCGAACGAAATGCCAATAAGTGCAATTATCCCATAAAAAATATTTCCGCCTTCAACTGCTGCAAATAAAAACGGTACAGACCATGACATTACTGACATTGGAAGGGAATAACCCCTCGCCGCTTCAAACCAAAAATTAGGACTGATTTTCATGTTTTTCTCCGCTTTCACAATATCATTTATATAACGTTTTGTAAACATGACTTTCTGTCGTAATTCTATATGGCTGTTGATTTTTCAAATTCAGTGAAAAATTTATTTAAAAATAATTGAAATAATGTAGTTACAAATTCAAAAAAAATGTTATTATATAAGACGTGAAATAAGTGTTATATTTACGCTAATTTTTCAAAAATTCTTAATAAATGTTAACATGGATAATCCCAAATGACAATTCAGTTAATAAAAAAAACTTTAAGAACATGTGTGTAAGATGAAAAAGTAGAAGAACGAAAAAAAGAGGTACGTTATGACTCTTAGCATAAATTCCAGAAAGAAACAACCGAAGAAAAATTTTGACGAGTTGCTCAAAGACTTGAAAACGAGCAATTCAGAAAAAGTTAGATACAATGCTGCAAGAATTTTAGGTGAAATGGGCGATTCAGAAGCAGTTGAACCGCTTATTGACGTTTTGAAAAATGATAAAAACGGTTCAGTTCGTTTGTATGCAGCGAGAGCGTTGGGCGAACTTGGTGATCCTGCGGCAACAGTTCCGTTGATTGAATCACTTCGTGAAGACAGAAATGTCGACGTTAGAGTTCGTGCAGCGAGAGCACTTGGCAGACTTGGCGGCAAGATTGTTGTTGAACCGCTTGTTGAAGCGTTGAACGATGAAAATTCACAAGTTTGCATTACTGCAACTGATGCACTTATCGAAATTGGTGATGTTGCAACAGATGCTTTGATGGAAATTTTGGACAGTGAAAAAATCAATGTTCGTTGCGATGCAACAAGAGCATTGGGCGAAATCGGCAATCCTAAAGCAGTTGAAAAGATTATCGAAATCCTTAAAGACGAATGGGTTAACGTCCGTATTTACGCTGTAACTTCACTTGGCAAATTGAACGACAGACGTGCAGTTCCGGCACTTATTGAAGTTATGGAAAACAAAAAAGAAAATGACCTCGTAAGAGCAGGTGCAGCAGCAGCACTTGGTATTTTGAAGGATCAAAGAGCATTGATTCCGCTCCGTAAGTTGATTATGGAAGCAGAAGAATTGGGCGAACTTGAAGATACCGCATTGAAATCTTTCAAAAAGATTATGGCTGCAAACTGGCAAACAGTTCCCGGTGCAACTCAACAAAAAACAAAATAATTATTCAAAATATTTTAAAAAGAGGTGTCGAAAGATACCTCTTTTTTGTTTAAAATCGGAAAAATTTTTAGAATAAAACAACTGAATAGAGTATTTTTTGAGGTTAAATTTTGTGTGAAAAGGGTATTATAAGATTGGAACGAACAGAGGTTACCATTATGTTAGATAACTCCTTTTTTGATATTCCATATATAGCATCACAATCAGAAGAAGCCGAAAATTTCACTAAAATTTATGACGACGTCGGCAAACTTTGTGGTTTTTTTGAACACGATGATGATGTGCAAATGTCGGCGTATGACAGTTTAGGCCGTTTTTCAGGATATTTTATTTCCAATAAAAAAGGCAATACGATTACATTTGATGCTCTTGGAAACTTTGACGGTTACGTTGTACAAGATGAAAATCTTTTAAAATTTGATAAGGCGGGAAATTATCAAGGATATTACGAGATAAAAAAAGACGGAAACATTGCCGAATATGAATGTTCAGGCAAATACAAGGGTATTTATATGGGGGTAAAAACTAAAAAAATCACGAAATATGATGAATTAGGTCGTCCTGTTTTGTTTATCGTGAGCGAGTAATTACCATTTTTTGAATACAAAAAATACCGCAAGTAGGATTAAAATAAATCCGACGATGTAGTTCCATTTTAGGTTTTCTTTCAAATATAACACGGAAAAGAAGGAAAACACTATTAGTGTTATTGCTTCTTGCATAATTTTTAATTGTGCTGCATCGTAGTATTCATGCCCGATTCGGTTTGCAGGAACTTGAAAGCAATATTCAAAGAACGCAATCCCCCAACTTACGAGGATAATGAGCCAAATTGCGTGACCTTTGTATTTCAGGTGTCCGTACCATGCGAAAGTCATAAAAATATTTGATATGAGCAAAAGCAGTACGGGAAAGAGTTGGCGAAACATTATGAGATGACCTTTCCGACGACGTCGGCGATTTTTTTAATGTTTGCGAAAAGTTCTGCAAAATCTTGTGGCGTAAGCGATTGTGCACCATCGCAGATGGCTTCTTCTGGGTGTGGGTGAACTTCGATTTCAAGACCGTCGCAACCTGCTGCCACTGCAGCTAAAGACATTGGGGCAACTTTGTCACGCAAGCCTGTTGCGTGGCTCGGGTCAACGATTACGGGCAAGTGAGAAATTTTCTTGACGACAGGGATAGCCGAGAGGTCGAGGGTATTTCTCGTGATTGTTTCGAAGGTTCTAATGCCACGTTCACAGAGAAGAACTTCTCTGTTTCCGCCCGAGAGGACATATTCTGCCGCCATAAGCCATTCTTCTATGGTTGCGGACATACCACGTTTAATCATAACGGGCTTGTTAATTTCGCCTAATTCTTTTAAAAGGTTGAAATTTTGCATATTTCTCGCACCGACTTGAAGAATATCGACGTATTTCATCATAAAGGGGATTTGAGAAATTTCCATAACCTCAGAAATAACAGCGAGGTCGTATTTGTCGGCAACTTTGCGAAGGATTTTCAAACCTTCTTCTCCCATACCTTGAAACGAGTAGGGTGAAGTTCTTGGCTTGAAAGCACCGCCACGAATGGTTTTTATGCCGAGAGCGGAGAGTTTTTCTGCTGCTTCTTCCATTTGTTTTTCGGATTCAACCGTGCAAGGCCCAGCCATAATGCCGGTGTATTTTCCGCCAAATTTAGCGTTTTTGACCTCGATAATTGTGTCTTGATGTTGGAAAGTTCGACTTGCTAATTTGTAACTCGAGGTGATTTTGACGACTTCCCGAACGCCGTCGAGGAGTTCGATATTCCGCTTGTCGATTGTTTTTCCGCCGACACAGCCGATGACAGTTTGGAATTCACCGTTCGAAACGTGGGCGGTGAAGCCTGCTTTTTCGACGTATTTAATGACATTTTCAATTTGGGTTTTATCAGCCGTAGGCTGCATAATTATTAGCATAATAAATCTCCTTAAAATTATTATAGGATAAACATTTTTTAGAATAAACAACCCTCAAAATTCGCTGAAAATCTCTTAACATTTTATTTAAAAAATCGTTAAGGCATGATAAAATCGATTTGTAATTTTAAGTTTTGAAAGGGATATTATGTTATTTGAATTGCTTGCATCGGCGATGATTACTCCCGATTTGACGTTAATTTCGGCAAATAATACGGGCTTGAAATGTGAACCGACCGCTATTGAGCGACAAGGTGCATTTGATGATATTAAATTGACGGGAAATGTTACTTACAAGTACGTTTTGCCGACAAATTACAAATCAAAATATGATAGTTTTAATGAAATTGTGAACAACTATACACCTTATGCGAAAAATACCGTAACGGAATTTCAATATCGTTATAAAAACGACGGACAATTTTTGAAATGGGTTACGCTTCCTGAGGCACAGTTGTATAAGAAGATGGGTGTTTCACACCTCGAGAGCATTTATGCTCAAGCGAATGAACTTGCTTTGAGAAAAGAAGATGTTTTGCGTCCGTTGGTTGTTTTGGGTATTGGTGGTTCAAAGCACACTGCGGAATTTTTGCTTAATATGACTGGTTACGACAGAAAACGTCCTGTTTATTTCTATTCAGACATTGACCCTGTAAGTTATGAAAACTTCTTGAAACAAGTCGGTGTTGGCGTGCAAAATCTTAATTTTCTTGTTGTTTCAAAGTCAGGTACGACGTTCGAAACGAGTGATGCGTTCAGAAGATTTGAAAATTCATTGATAAATTATTATCAATCACAAGGACTTGACGTTGATATGGCGATTAAAAAGGCTCAGAAGCACTTTGCACTCTGTACCGATGCGAAGGCTACCGAGAAGAATTTGCGTGGCAAGGTGGGCGACAGAAACGGCTATGACAACGGATATTTGAAAGAATTATATATTCACGATGATGTTGGTGGAAGATATAGCGTTTTTGATGATGCAGGTTTGTTTGTACTTGCTTATGCAGGTGTTCCTATTGAAAAAACTCAACGAATTTTGCAAGGTGCAATCGAGGCTTCAAAATACAATTTAGACACAAAAAATATTTATAATAATCCGGCAATTCAAGCGGCAATCTTTAATGTCTATGCACGTTCTGCTGGTTATAATCTCATACAACAACAATATTTCGGCAAGTTGTTTGAAGGTGGCGGCGAAAATTGGGCAAAACAGTTGTACTTAGAATCTCTCAAGGATTTTGACTACGTTGTAGGAAAAGCGCCGGACAGTATGCACTATGCGACAGAAGGTCACTTCAGCCCACAAAATCGTGACAAATACAATACTATTATGACTATTATGCAACCGAATATTTCAGACAATTACAAGAAATATGTTTCAGCAATCGCAACTACTTACTCTGAAACTACTCCGTTGAAGATGGAAATTCTTGCGGTTGAAAATAATGCAATTAAACCTGAAACAATCGGCGAATATTTGCAAACAAAACACTTCGAAACGGTCTATACGGGCATTTTGAGACGTATGGTCAAGTCTAATGCTCCGAAACCGCTCGTCTTGCCTGAGGTTCTTCAACCTTCCGTTGAAACGTACAAAAATAAATTCAAATCAGGTAGCCAGTTCGAACTTAACCCCGGATTATAATTGGAAAAGAGGGCGAAATCCCTCTTTTTTATTGGAAAATGAAGTACAGTCTAAAACATAAATCGATACATTTTTTTAAAGATATTTCACGAAGCGAAATAGTTTTGCAAGCAGTCGTAACAGGCTTGTTAACCGGTTTTTTCGTGCTTATTTTTAATTTTTCGATTAACCATTTGTTTGGTGCGGTTCAAGATTTTTCGATGAAGTTTCCCGTTGGAAAAAGATTGCTGATTTTGCCCGTCATCACGGCACTGGGTGGCTTGATTTCAGGACTTTTGGTCTTTAAATTTGCCCCCGAAACTAAAGGCAGCGGTATCCCTTATGTCAAACTGGCTCTCTCAAGGCTCGGTAAGGGTATTCGGGTGAGAAGTCTTTTCGTTAAGTTGTTCGCTGGTATCGCAGGTATCGGCTCGGGCTTGTCGTTGGGCAAGGAAGGTCCGAGTGTCCAAATCGGTGCAGGCGTTGGTGCTTTGACCTCAAAACTTTTCAAAATTCGTGGTACTTCGCAATATAATTTGATTACTGCAGGGGCGGCATCTGCTCTCGGTGCAACGTTTAACACTCCATTGGCGGGCATGGTTTTTGCTGTCGAAGAATTGACCCAGAAATTTTCGGCACAACTTCTATTCCCTGTGATGATTGCAATGGCAGTATCTGTGAGTGTTATGAGGTTTTTTGCTGGCGATTCTCCGATTTTTCATATTCCAAAAACAGGCGTGGCAATTATGTTTACGCCTGAAAATATTGTTGTTTATGTGATTTTGGGCGTGCTTTGCGGATTTTTGGGTGTCGCTTTTGCTAAAAATATTTTCTTTAATCTTAAAATTTTTAATAAGATGAAACCGGTTCCGAACTGGTTGAAACCTGCTATTGCAGGGCTTGTCATCGGTTGCTTCGGGGTGTTTTTGCCTGAAATTTTAAGCACAGGGGCGGTAATTGTCGACAAATGTGCAGGCGGATTTTATTCAATCGCTTTTATAGCCTTGATTTTTGTCGGAAAATTCTTAGCTACAGGGTTCTGTTTCGGTTCTGGGGCTGCTGGTGGAATTTTCCTTCCTACCTTGCTTTTAGGCTCTTTGACAGGTGGTTTTGTCGGATTAATTGCTATTAAGTTTGGATTTGATATTAATTTGTCGAGCATTTGTGTTGTCGGAATTGGTGCTTTCCTTGCAGCAGTGGCACGTTCACCAATTACGGCAGTTATGATGGTGTTTGAAATGACAGGAAATTATCATAGTATTTTGCCTGTAATTTTTACAGTTGCTCTTTCTGATTTAATTGCCGAAAAACTAAACCACGCACCGATTTACACCACTTTGATTTTGAAACAAAATGCACATACCGAATATGCTGAAAAGTTGTCTGAAATAAAGGTCAAACAGGCTTGTTCGCCTGTTCCTTTCATCATTCCGCTCGATTTTTCTATCGAAAATGCTTTGAATTTGATGGAACAAGAGGACATTTCTATTTTGCCCGTTAAGTCTGAAAACGCTTCACTTGCAGGTGTTATAACGCTTTCTGACATCGAGGATTACAAAATTCGTGGAAACGATATGAACCTTAGTGTCCAAAATATTTTGAACACCGAACCTCTGACGATTAGACAAAATGACGATTTGTTCAAAGCCGCTTTCTTAATGCACTCAAACGAAGCAGATTACATGATTGTCCTTTCGCAAAATTCTAAAATCGTCGGAATCCTTTACCACTCGGACATTCTCGCTTGTAATAAGTGATTATAAATTTTCTACATTCACCAAATCAATGAACTTTATTTCTAATGCGTTTGCAATCTTTTCAAGTGTCGTTACAGTTGGTGAAACTTCGCATCTTTCAATCTTTCCGATAGTGTTTCTGTTTAAGTTTGCAAGTTCTGAAAGTTGCTCTTGAGATAAATTCTTCTTAATTCTCTCTATTTTAATCTTTAAACTTATTTTCTTGTTAATCATGACTATTATAATATGCTATTGACATAAAATGCTCAACCTATTACAATAAGTACAAAGACTAATATATTGTGCAGGTTGATATGACTGATAAATTTAATTATGAAAAATACGAAGATTTTTTGACTGATTTATACACGCCGTTGACGGCAATTAGAGTGGTTTCAGGGCTGATTTTTGAAAAGGTTAACAATGATTGGGATTTTTTCGAAACCAACCAAGAACAGTGTGAGGAGTTGCTTTCGTTGGTTTTTGCCATAAAAACCGTGTCGGAGAAAATATTAGAGACAAGAAAACAAGAAATCGATTCTTTAGAATTTTAGGCAAAAAAAAAAGACCCTCACGGGTCATATAGTCTTATAAGAACTGCCCTCTCGGGCGTTTTTTATTATGTTGTGTGTTTGTGTGTCTGTTGTGTTTTTTAGTTAATTAGGGTTGTTAAATCTTGTTTAATTGTTGTATCTTTTACACTTATTATAATAACACATATTAAATGTAAAAAGTACACTTGTTGATAAAATATTTACAAAACTTAATACAATAAGCAAAAAAACGGGATATACCCTCCTGAAACCCAAGCATTTCTGATGTTTAGAGGAATATCCCGAGATATTATTTGGTAACTGTTGTTTTATTGAAATGTTTATATTTAATATGTAAGCCCATATCAATCAATAGGAAAAATACGTTTAGAATGTAGAGCCAAATTACTGCATCGTGGCTATAAATCAGTTTGTGTGTTATACCGAAAATGTAGCCAAGAAGTATCAAACTTGAAAATCTCAAACTTTTTCCGTTTACGCTTTTTGCTTTATATGTTTTGTATGCTGCAATCGGCCAACTTATGCCGAAACATACCATCATGCCTGCTTCAAATATACTCATAATTTACCTTCTTTCTGCATTAAAATAACTCAAATTCTCAATAATATAAAATACTAAATATCGATGAAAATCATAAGAAAAACTTATGATATAAACTGAAAAAAGTGTTATAATTTTTATATGAATTTTAATCAATTAAAATACTTGATTACGGTTGCAAAAGAAAAGAACATCACGCTTGCTGCGAAGAAGTTGTTCATTTCTCAGTCATCTTTAAGCCAAACCATCAAAAATATTGAAAATGAGTTGAAGGTAAAACTTTTTATCACGGACGTTTCGCCGATTAGGCTTACTTATGCAGGTGAATATTTTGTCGGTTGGGCTTCGAAAATTTTGAAGTTGAAAGATGATATGTGCGAAAAAGTTCAGTTAATCAACAACAATTCTGAGGTCAAAATCGTCGTCGGCATGGCAACTCATAGATGCATTTACATTTTGCCGCACGTTATCAAGCAGTTCAAGGACGAGTTCCCTCATTCGTTCATAGAAGTGAGGGAGTATCCAACGCCGACATTGCAAAAAATGTTGTTGAACGGTGAACTCGATTTGCTCGTCGATATTGAAAATCCCGATACTTTTTCTTACAAAAATATTTTGCTCAAAAAAGAAAAAATCCTGCTCGATGTTCCTGATAACTACAAGTCAATCGGGACAGAGTTGTATGCGTTTAAAAACGTTCCCTTTGTTTTACTTTCGAAGGAGCAACTGCTCGGAAAATGTGCCCGTGAGTTGTGCAAAAGGTACAAATTTGACCCTAAAATTTCTGTTGAGTGTAAAAATATCGAAACGGCTCATTCGCTTGTGCGACAAGGTTTAGGCGTGACATTTGTGCCTGAATTGTTTGCAAAACACAATGACGGAAATTTTATTGAAATAAATTCTTATAATTTTTCAAGAAATATTTGTGCGATTTTCCCGAACAGAAAATCGACGACGTATTTGAATAGGTTTATTGAAATTTTGAAAAATTCTTTGGATAATTTATAAACTATTTATACAATAAAACTATGCAATCTGTCCTGACTGCAAGCCTTTCTCCGACTGCGTCAACGCCTTCTGAAGTTTTTGCTTTGACTGATACTTTTTCAAAATCAATGTTTAAAATATCTGCCAAACTTTTTCGGATTTCATCGATGTGTGGTCGAAGTTTTGGTGCTTCGGCATGGATTGTCGTATCGAGGTTGTTAATTTCCCAACCTTTTTTACGAATAATCGAAACCGCCTCTCTCAGAAGGTTTCGGCTATCGGCGTTTTTATATTTCGGGTCGTTGTCGGGAAAATGTGCACCGATATCCTCGAGGCACAATGCACCAAAAAGAGCATCTATAATGGCGTGAATGAGTACGTCGCCGTCCGAGTGAGCCTTGAAACCAACGGTATGAGGGATTTTAACCCCACCCAAAATAAAGTCACGTTTTTCGACTAAAACGTGCAAATCTGAGCCTTGACCGATTCTATATTCCGTCATTATTCTACCCCGTAAACGAATTTGTTGATTGCTTTTACGACCCCGTCGTTATCGACTGTGTCGGTGATGTAGTCTGCGTATCCTTTGAGTGTGTCGGTTGCATTGCCCATTGCGACGCCGATTCCAGCACAGGTCAAAAGTTCGATGTCGTTGTTTTGGTCGCCGCAGCCCATAATTTCGTCTTTTTTGATTCCGTACATGTCGGCTATGATTTTTACCGCATTGCCTTTAGATATGCCGTTTGCACAGATTTCACAGAAGGTTGTTGTTGACATTCTTGAGTATATTTTTCCTGCGTATCTTTCTCCTAAATTTTTTGTTATCCATTTGACCTTTTCTGTGTCGTTGTCGATGACGAGAAGTTTGTTCATCGATTTGAAATCTTTCTTCGAAATGTCGTCCACGATTGTGTAGGGGACTTTTTGGAAGTCAGAATATTTTTTGACGTAGTTGGTTTCTTTTTCGCAATATAATTTATCATCAATGTAAATATTCGGGTGAATGTCCAGTGTTTTCAAGTAATTAATGATATCGAGAGCAAGTTCTCTATCGAGAGATTTTTCATATATCATTTCGCCTTCTGGAGAATGAATGGTTGCACCTTGATAACAAATTATCGGCGTATCGATGTGAAGCGGCGCAACGACTTGTTTTGCACCACAATAGGTTCTTCCTGTCGCAATGACAAATTTTATGCCGTCCTTGCGGATTTTATCCACGCAGTCCATAAGATTTTTTGTAAATGCGACTCCGTTGAAAATTGTTCCGTCAATGTCGCAAACAACCATTTTTATCATAATTTATATGCCCTCATTAATCCGCAAATCGTCTTTGCATCACAAATTTCGCCTGATTTTATCATTTTGAAAACTTCTTCTTTTGGAAGTTCAAAGTATTCAACAATTTCTCCTTCGTCGGGATGCGGTTTGCCCGAGGTTAAATTTTGTGCGAAAAACAGATAAATTTTTTCCGTACAAATGGCTGGTGTTGAATAAATATAGCCTAAAGAAGTCCATGTTTCGGCGTGATAGCCTGTTTCTTCTTCGAGTTCACGTTTTGCCGCTGACAAAATATCTTCGTTTCCGTGATCAAGTTTTCCTGCCGGAATTTCGAACAATATTTCTCCAGCACCGTAGCGATATTGCCTTACGAGAACAATTTTTTCGTCGTGTTCAGCCACAATTGATACGCCACCGCTATGAATAATGACCTCTCTGTGTTGCAAATTCGGGTCGTCGCCGATAGTCGCCTCGTCTGAGTGAATGTCGAAAACTTTTCCCGAAAAAATGGTCTCTGATTGAACTGTTTTTTCCTTCTGTATCATTTTTGCTCCAAAAACCAAACAAACGACGGGATTACAATCCCGCCGTTATGCTTATAATTAAAGTGATTTGATGATTTCTTCCTTAACTTTAATTAAAACATCGTCAAGTTTTGAAGAATCTTTGCCGCCGCCTTGTGCGAAGTTTGGACGTCCGCCCCCTCTTCCGCCTGTGGCTTCGGCTATCGCCTTCACGATGCTGCCTGCGTTTACGCCTGCTTTGACGTAAGCATCAGAAACTTTTACGCAAATTGAAATTTGTTCGGGGTTTTGTACTGAAGCAAGTACCACGATTGAGTTTCCTAACTTTGAGGACAATTTTTCGATTGCGGGTTTCACAAAGATTGCAGGAATTGCATCGATTTTGCTGATGAAAAGTTTTCCGTCCTTCAAATCTTCCGCTCTGCTTATGAAAGATTGAATTTTTGAAACTGCCGATTCTTCCTTCAAGGTATTGATTTCTGCTTGAAGAGTTCTATTTTCTTCCGCAATCTTTTCAACCTTTTCCACAACTTCATTGTGAGGAATTTTAAAATAGTGTGCAAGGCTATCGGCTTCGTTTGCCTTTTCTGACAACCAATTAATTGCTGTTTTTCCGCAGACAGCCTCGATACGTCTTGTGCCTGCTGCGATTGCAGATTCTGAAACAATCTTCGTCAATCTGATTTCGCCTGTCGATTTAACGTGTGTACCTCCGCAAAGTTCTTTTGAAACATCGCCGATTGCAACCGTTCTGACTTTATCTTCGTATTTTTCACCGAAAAGTGCCGTAGCTCCAGAATTGATTGCGTCTTGTACGTCCATAACAACCGTATTTTGCTTATAATCAGCACCAATCCAATCGTTCATAATATCTTCGACTTTTTGAATTTCATCGTGAGTCATTGCTCTTGAGAACGAAAAGTCAAATCTTGTTCTGTTTTCTTCAACTTGTGAACCAGCCTGTTTGACTTCGTCTCCCAAAACCTTGACCAATGCAGCTTGCAAAAGGTGTGCATTTGAGTGGTGAATTGTGATGTTATGACGGCGTTCCTTATCAATTACTGCCTTAACAGTGTCGCCAACAGTGACTTCGCCGTTGATAACCTTAACTCTGTGAACAGAAAGGTGGTTTACCTTGAACGTATTCAAAACGACCGCTTTGAGGTTGTCGCTTTCGATTACGCCTGTGTCGCCGACTTGTCCACCACATTCTGCATAAAACGGTGTTTTATCCAAAATTACATCGGTAAATCCGCCTTCAACGTCAACTTTTTCAACGATTTTCGCATCATTACATTCAGTTTCGTCATAGCCGATGAAGTTAGTGGTGCCGAATTTGTTTTCGATATTAACGTAAACCAAGTCGTCAGTAAGGCTGATTTTTTGTGTTGCCGCTTTTGCACGTTCTTTTTGTTCTGCCATTGCCTTGTTAAAGCCGTCAACGTCAACTTTTAAGCCCTTTTCTGCAACGATTTCAACCGTCAATTCGAGAGGAAATCCGAATGTGTCGTACAATTTGAATGCATCTTCGCCTGAAATATCTTTGCCGTCTGCCATTAAGTCCTCAAGAAGTTTGTAACCTCTATCCAAAGTTACCTTAAATCTTTCTTCTTCCTTCTTAATAGTGTCTTTAATTCTTTCTGCATTTTTTTCCAAATCAGGATATGCACCTTTGTAGTTTTCGATTACGGTATCTACGATTTTGTAGAGGAAAGGAAGTTCTGTACCGAGTATTTTTCCGTGTCTCAATGCACGACGCAAAATCATTCTCAAAACGTAACTCCTGCCTTCGTTTCCAGGTATAACGCCATCATTAATCATAAATGTTACGCAACGTGCGTGGTCAGTGATAATTCTGATTGAAATATCTGTTTTTTCGTTGTCCTTGTATTTAGCACCTGTAATTTCGCAAACTTTGTTAACTATCGGCATAAGAAGGTCTGTGTCGAATGTTGAGCGTTTGCCTTGGCAAACCATTGCGATTCTTTCAAGTCCCATTCCTGTATCAACGTTTTTCTTTTCCAAAGGTGATTGGTTTCCTTCTTCGTCTTGGAAAAGTTCAGTGAATACCAAGTTCCAGATTTCAACCCAACGGTCACATTCGCAAGTTGCGATACTGCAATCGTCAGAGCATTTTAAATCTTCACCAAGGTCATAGTGGATTTCTGAGCAAGGTCCGCAAGAACCTGTCGCCCCAGGAGGTCCCCAGAAGTTATCTTTTTTACCTTTTCTGATTACTCTTTCAGGTGCTACGCCGACGTTTTCAGTCCAAATTTTGAAGGATTCGTCGTCGTTTTCAAAAATTGTAATCCAAAGGCGAGATGGGTCTAAGTGCAAATAATTTGTAACAAAATCCCAACTCCAAGGAATAACATCTTTTTTATAGTAATCTCCGAATGCGAAGTTTCCGAGCATTTCGAAAAACGTGTGGTGGCGAGGTGTTCTGCCGACATTTTCAATATCTGAATCTTTTCCACCAGCTCTTGCACATTTTTGGCAACTTGTCGCTCTTGGCGGATTAAAAGGTGGTTTCTCCAAACCTAAATAGTACGGAACAAATTGCAACATGCCCGCTGTTGTTAACAACACGGTCGGATTGTTCGGAATTAATGAGGAACTTTCTACGACTGTGTGTTGGTGTTTATCTTTAAAAAAGTCTATAAACGCTTGTCTTATCTGATTTCCTGTTAAAGTTTCCATTTCGGAGTCCTCTTGTCTATTTTTACATGAAAATTATACGACAAAAATATTTATTGTTGAAAATATTGCTTTCATTGATTTTAATAATATTTTTCAAGTGGTATAATTATTTTGAAAATTTTTGAGGATATGGAAATGGAAAAGAATAATTTTTTTGAAAAGCATAAAACACTATTTGTGTTATTTGGTTTTTGCTCAATCTTATTGATGGTATTTTCTGCAGTTGTCGGAAGAGGCTTGTTCTCTGATCTTCCGTCAACTTTTTTGGCTATTATTGAAAAACAAGCCAATAATGCATCGTATTATTTTTATCATGAAATTATGCCGAATAATTTCAGTTGCAGACTCTTGGCATTGCCGTATAACATTTTTGGGGGAGTCTTTGGCGATAATCCGTTATCAAAAATCAATGTTTATATCTTTTCGTGCATGTTCATGACGTTTGCGGCTACGTGCTTGAACTTTTTGATTGCAAAACGTACACAAAAATATGTCTATGCCGGATTTGCATTGTTGTTTTATGCTCTTTTCACAATTCCTGCTTCGATTTATCCCGTAGATACTACTTATATCTCAATTCCGATGTTTTTGATTTTACTTCAGTATTTCTTTACGGAAGAAAAAATTTCTAAGGTGGATTATATCATCATTATTCTTCTTTCTGGATATATGCTTCAATCGTCACCAAATATGATTATCCCTTGTTCTATTTTGGGGCTTGAGGGTGTGATTTTGTTGGCAAAAAAACATTCAAAACATTGGAAGGTTAAATCATATATTACCGTAACCTCTTTGTTGACGGTTGGTTATATGCTTTATAAAACATTTTTCTATACAAAAATGGAAGGTTATACGTGCCCGACTTTTCAAGAATGTTATTGGATATTCCGCAATTCTTTGAACAGTGTTTTAAGCAATTTTGCGACTTCTGATTTAATTTTTTCTTCGGTTGCATTAATTTTCTTGATTTATGCTTTGATTAGACGAAAAGAATTGGGCAAAATCGAAGGTACGGTCGGTGCTTTGGTCTCGATTTATGGGATTTATTCAATCTATGAATTTACAAAATTCGTTCGTGACCCATTCGTTGGACAAAGACTTTTCGCTTTGGTTGTAATATGCTTCATAGTTCTTGTATTTGGAATTTGCGTTTTTAACCTTTTTAAAAAGAAATTCGATACAAATTTGTTGGCAAACTCTCTCGTGACGGTCGCTTGCTTCTGCGGTATTATTCAGTGCTTGCTTCAATATGGCGGTTGTTTGCAATTTTCAAAATATGCAGATTTTATAAATGAAAAAGTTAATAATAACGTCGGCATTGTCCGCATTGCAACTGAGGATTACCAAACTAAACCATTTCTCATTTACGATTCTTGCTATGGTACTTTACAACGCTCTTTGCTGGTTTCTGATTACGATTTGAAATCAATAATGTTTCCGAGCGAAAAAATTATGAAAGGTGATGAGGCATGTTTGGGTGATATCGATACAAGCCACATTAATGATGAGTCGAACAAGCATCTTATCTTGCAATATAGTTATATTTCAATGAATAATAAATACTGGAAATTGAGTAATATCGTGCCTTTGATTGATAGTGTAAAATAATTTTCAAAAAAAATAAAAAAATACTGGAAATAATCTTTTCAGCGTTTATAATTATTATATCAACGATTCTTCGCTATCGCTCAGAAAGACGGGGAATTGGTGAAAATTAAATAAAATTAAAATCGGGACGTAGCGCACTTGGCGAGTGAAACGGAAGCCAAATTCCAATTAAACCAAACTGCGTGAGGAAACGGTAAAAAAGAGATTCTTCGCTATCGCTCAGAAAGACGGGGAATTGATGAAAATTAAATAAAATTAAAATCGGGACGTAGCGCACTTGGCGAGTGAAACGGA